>OQVU01000761.1_pt1 | contig 12478 bp, 2 predicted proteins | sample 1691611 | NCBI WGS metagenome assembly OQVU01 (sample SAMN03418272, study PRJEB22391) | human gut metagenome | biome: human-gut; feature: organic feature; material: feces | host: Homo sapiens | place: Tanzania | collected 2013-01
AAGCACCCATACCGAAGGTGAGCATAGTGGTGGTGATGGTGACGAGAGCTGTAGCCTCTCCGTCGTAAACGGCGTTAAGAACAACAAACCAGATGGCGATGTCGAGCAGTCCGAGACCCACCACGACGAGACCCATGACGGCGCCGCTGCGGAAAGCTATCTTCAGACCTTTGTCCAGACTCGTGCGGGCTCCGTTTGCGGTGCGTGCCGAAGCGTAGGTTGCGGTCTTCATGCCGAAGAAGCCTGCCAAACCCGAGAACAGACCGCCGGTGAGGAATGCGAACGGCACCCACGGGTTCTGCACCTTAAGCACATAAGCCATGAACGCAAACACGATGGCGAGCACCACGAACACGATTGTCACAACCTTGTACTGCTGCTTGAGGTAAGCCATTGCGCCCTTGCGCACGTGCTCTGCAATCTCTTTCATTCTGTCTGTGCCTTCGTCTTCTTTCATCATCGAGCGGAAGAAGAACCATGCCATTCCCAATGCTACAACACTGGCTATCGGGATAAGCCAAAATACTAATGGAATGTTGTTCATAACGTTTTGTTTATTAGGTTGATAATAGATAATAGTAGTTGTCTGTTTGCTTTACGATTGTGCATCGCAGCTTTACGATTGTTATTTCTATAAAAGATTTTGCAAATATATGAAATAAAACAACACGAATGGGAAAAACGATGAATTTTTTATGCAAAAAATGCTAACCTTTTTTGCAGCCTATTACCGCGGTGCTGTAACGTCATTACCGCAGTGCTGTAACACCGTTACCGCGCAACGGTAACAACGTTACCACGGCGTTGTAACAGCATTGTTGCGGTTCTTTCGCAAGAAAAACGCTCAACTTCTTTTCTTTATTCTTTATGCTTTTTCTGTTTTTTTCGTAACTTTGCGTATCTTAACACAAGCGGATGCGCATCCGCAGAGAACGATACAATTAAAATATACCAGAAGAGTTATGTTATATTTGTTACAGTTTGCATGTCTGATATTAATGCTTGTCAGCGCATTCTTCGTCGCCGTCACGCGTCTTCACGTGAGATGGATAAACCGGCGGTATGAGTGGTCGCGCTGGATGATATTCTCAGCCCTGCTTTTGATGGCAGTGCACTTCTTCCTGCAGATGTACTGCGGCTTCCGCGCCACGGGCGCTGCTGTGGGAGCCGTCATCAACGTGCTGGTCTACCTGCCTTGCTTCACGATTGTCGCAATGGCTATCTACAACATCGAGGCTACCCATACCAAGCGCCGCAAGATGAACCTTATCTGCGCCGCCGTATACGCCGCCATGCTTGGCGCCTTCGCTGCGGGCTACAGCTTTAGCGGCTCTCTGAACATAGGCGGATGGCTTTACGTGATGCTTGCTCTCTTTTTCGGCAATATGGTCTACTGCATATACATGGTGAAGAAGGAGATGACGAAGCGCAAGCGAATACTCGAAACGATGGCAGCCACCGATATGGTGCCCTTCCTGCGATATGCCCGTGCGAGCGTCATGATGCTTCTTCTCACCGCCGTATCCATGCCGTTTGCCGTCCTCTCCACCAAGTCGTTGTATGTAGTCGGTCCGGTCGGTCTCCTTGTACTGCTGTTCTTCATCGTGAACTTTGTGGCGTTCGGCAACTGTTACGTACCTACCGAGGAACTGCTGGATAGGGAAAGAGGCAACGGCGAACCCGACGACGAGGACGAACAGACGACGGCAGAGAGCTGCGCCTCGCAGTCGGCGGCAGACTCTGACCGGTCTGAGCAGCGCCTCTCAGCCGAACGCAGCGCCTTCATCCAGGCGGCGCTCGACAAGTGGTGTGCAGACATGGGCTATAAGGACAGTTCGGTCAATATGCTCACGTTGTCACATTCGCTGGACATCAACAAAAACGAACTGACGCAGTTCTTCAGCCAGTGCCAGAACACGACGTTCCGTATATGGCTCAGCGAGATACGTTTCAATGCAGCCAAACGCATGATGAAGGAGTATCCCGACTACAGCAACGACATCATCTCCTCCGAATGCGGTTTCTCTTCGCGCTCATATCTATACAGAGTGTTTAAGGAGAAAGAGGGATGCACGCCTATCGCCTGGCGATACAAACAAGCAAAATAACAAGTTAAGATACACACTGTTAAGGTGTCTACTTCCTACGAAGTGGACACCTTTTTTGTTGGAAGTAGACACAGCGGCGCAGCAATCAGACACTTAATTTTAATGAAAAAGTCTAAATTTGTGATGTGAAACGAAATATAATAATCAATAACTCAAAAACATCATTAAAATGAAAAGAAGAAGAGAGAAGCAACCTCCGCCTTATTGGGACGGGCGGCTTGCAGGCAATTCTGTTTCTACGCGGCGCTCCATGCGGACGCCTGCGGGAAGATTCATGCAGTTCTTCCTTTGTGTCGTGATGCTGATGGCGTTCTCTGTGCAGAAGGCGTCGGCTCTAACCAACTGGAAAAACGAATGGAACTGGGTAAATTTTAATCCAGCTGACGGAACCCTTGATCTTTACATCCGTATCTTTCAGCATTGGGGAGGAAACAATGCAGGTCATTGTGGATTCTGTACGTCAAGTGGTAATCTAACAGTAGACGTAGCAGGCTATAAGCTCGAAATTGGTGGAGAGGACAATTTCACGGATGACAGTAAGGGATACGTCAAAAGTAAACCCGAGTTACCCAGCGGATGCGTATCATGGCCCGGTAAAATTAAGGACGATGCTTATTATGTACTTGTAAAGATACCTTTAAAACAAGCTCACCTTAACTCAAGTGTCACTGTAAACTACAGAGGAAAGTGGTGGCGAGAAGGTATTGCCGGAGACAATACGGTGAAAGATGATAAAACCATATCTACTGCATATACTTGCGCCGAAACCAAAATAACCCAAGGTTATTATGGCGTGCAAGGTAACACTCCCGGATACTTTCTTAATATTGAGAAGGGCAACAGTTCTGGCAACATTTCGGTAGACAACTATGGCCATTATATACTTTGCAATTCGGCGGGCACAGCCATAGACGGTGTAGCCAAGATAGATGCGAGCAACACAGCAGGTACCTTCTTTGTGCCTACAAACAAGTTGAACCTTGACAACTCCTTAGACTATATCGTAAAGCAGGTGTTTACACCAGATTTCAACAAAGGTGTTACATTTACCACTGAAGGTCCATCGCACACACGCCCTGCCTATCCGCAGGTGAAGGAGATCAGCGCCAACTATGATCAGGTGACGCGCAAGATAAAGGTGAACTGGAATCTTAGTGCGGCACCTACACAGAACTACATTCAGGACCAGATGGAGCTCACCATCAAGAGCACCGAAGTGGGTACCAGCACCGAAAAGACTACCACTCAAAACATTAGCTATCTTGCTGGCAGGACAGCATACAGCTATGAGTTTGATGTGCCGTTGGGCAAGAGCTACAACTACGAATTCACTATCAGGCGTTTGCATACCAAGAATTATGCGGCATGGAACAACATGTACAGCAAGCGGACTTCTCTATCGGCTTCTGCTAAACACAACAATGTTACGGCAGGTTCTGTGCATGCCGTACTGGACGAGGAAGCCAAGACAGCCACTATCACTTGGCAGACAAATGGTGACATCTGGAGTTCGGGCACCAAAGCGGTGCTCACACGTATAAACGTTACGACCAATACTACTGACGACATCGAGCTGTCGAAGGAAGAATTCCTCAGCGGCAGGTATGTTGACGACATGATAATGGTGTGCAACGAATATCGTTACCGCCTTACTGTGAAGCCTGCCGAGGCTTACGGCACTCTGCCTACAGTGGCAGCACCGGAGTCAATCATGCCCACAAGCATAGGCAATCTTGTTACGTTTACAGCCGGCAAGGGCTACTACTCTGACCGCGTTGAATTGGCATGGAGCAGCAAGGGCAACTTCGAGCGCTTCGTCATCAACCGCAAGGAGCATGGCGCTCCTGATACAGACTATAAGCAGATAGCCGTTACTGAGGGCAACGAGGCTCAGAACGACTATTACTATAACGACGTGAACGCTGTTCCGGGCATCGTCTACGACTATCGTATCAAGGGTCAGGTGATGTGCTCGGGCAATCTGCTTGAGAGTGACGAGGTGCTCACCGACGTGGGCTTCCGCACACCGACGGGCGACATCTACGGACGCGTGACGTTCGAGAGCGGACAGGCTGTGTCGGGCGCTAAGGTAAGCGCTGAGCCTACTGAAGGTTCGGGCGTTCCGGGCAAGTCGTATGTGTTCACGGGTGCGTCTAAACTTACCGTCGACAACGACTCGCTCTTGAAGGACGCTACGCAGGCTGCTACGCTTCAGTCATGGGTGCGCCCCGTAAAGGAAGGCACTATCATCGAGAAGCCGGGCATGTACAAGTTGGCGTTTAACGACAAGAAGATTGAGTTCTCGGCTGGCACTCAGACGCTGAAGACTCCGAAGAAGCTCAGCGAATATGTTTCTTCTGACCAGTTCGTGCATCTCTCAGCCGTGGCAAGCGCTACACACCTTATTATATATATAAACGGTGAGGCTGTGGCTGAAGCCGAGCGTACCGCTCAGATTACGGGCAACAACAATAAGGTGGTGATGGGCGAAGGCTTCGAGGGAGCCATTGACGAGGTGCGTCTGTGGAACAAGGCGCTCAACGCCGATACACTCGCTAACGACTACAGTCGCTATCTCGTGGGTAACGAGGACGGTCTGCAGGCTTACTACACCTTCGACTATTCGGTTGACAACGCTTTCTACGACATCTCGTACAAGGGCACTAAGTACAACATGAATCATGGTGTGGCTACGGGCGTTACGACCAGCTCTAAAGACATCCCGACATCTGCTCAGCTCGGACACAGCAGCTACACTTCTGTAGACGGATCTTATCAGATTCGCTCGCTGCCTTACACCGGCAACGGAACTACGTACATGATTGTGCCGACACTCGGCATCCATCAGTTTGCATCGGCTAAGGAGCTGCGCCTCATCAACTCGCAGGCTCAGAGCCACACCGTGAACTTCACCGACAAGTCGGCGTTCAACATCTCGGGTAAGGTGATGTACAAGGGTGGCAACGTGCCCGTTGAGGGCGTGTCGTTCGCAGTTGACGGCGTAACAGTAATGGACGGCAAGAGCAACATCGTGAAGACCGACTCGCACGGACAGTTCACCATCAGCGTGCCCGTAGGACAGCACGAGGTGAAGGCTGTGCTTGCCAACCATACGTTCGAGAACGGCGGCAAGCTGACAAACAGCGACGGCACCGACCGCAACTATCAGGACGACGATAACGGATTCGAAATCTTTGACGTTACGACAGTACGCTACATCGGACGCGTAGCCGGCGGTACGAAGCAGGAGACGCTCCCCGTGGGTCACTCGCTCTCGAAGAACAACCTCGCCGACAGCGTTCGCATCGAACTTACTTATCAGAACGATGCCTATAAGATGACGGAAGCTCCTCGCGAAACTACGCTCAACCACTTCAAGGGCGCGTACGTAAGCAAGCAGCACAAGAACCGCGTGGCTTACGACGGCAATAAGATAACTATCTATCCTGATGCAGAAACGGGCGAGTTCTTCGCCGACCTCATTCCTGAGAAGTATAAGATTAATGTGGTTGTGCCGGGCCATGACAACATCCCGGGCAATGGCGAAGACCTCAACCTGAGCAATGAGTTTGTTCAGCAGAACGAAGTGAACGAGTATGTAGACTCTGTGTCTACGCAGGGCGTATTCGTCAACTGCAGCGACACAGTCTATTACAACAAGAAGCAGCAGTTCATCAAGCGCTACACTCCGTCTATCCTCGTAAAGGAGAAGGTGAAAGGCAAACTGCAGGACTTCTTCGGAAAGGAAGAACTTACCGTAGCTACCCTCGACCAAACAAAAACTATAAAAGTAAAGACTTACAATCCTGACAACGCAGCGCAGCCTTACACGTTGGGCGTGCCTGTATACGAGCAGGGACAATACGTCACTTATCACATCACCACAGCTGAGGTGTACGAGTATAAGGATAAGGACGGCAGACGCAAGGACGGCGTTAAGGAGGACATCGTGCCTACGCCTGAGGCTACGCTCTCATTCAGTAGAGGCGACCTTGCGTACGGAACACAGGAGAATATCACTACTGACGAGAACGGTGAGGCTGAATGGACATTCCAGGTGAACAACCCGGAGATGACTTCGGCTATGCGCTCAGCCGCTATGGATATGACTTATAGCGAAGACAGCCAGAGCACATCTTCTACAACAATCAACTGGAAGGAAGGCTTTGACGGCAAGGGCAACACTAAGGCTGTCGTTGTGGGAGCAAAGATAATGGGTTCAGACTTCGTGACGAACGGACCTGACAAGGTGCTCTTCGTGCTGCGCGACCCACCGGGAAGCAACTCGTATGCTTATCTTGAGAAGGGTGTCACTGTGACAAGCACAAGTTCCTATGAGGGCAATGTCACCAACGAGGGAGTGCTTAACAATGAAGCAAAGATTGGTCTTGAACTTATGACATTTGCCGGTGTCGGAGCCGGAAAAATCACAAATAACGAGATAAAGGACGAATACTCTTTCGGCGTATCTCATAGCGAGACGATTGGCGGTACGGACACTGACACTAAGACAATGACCACCACCACGCGCTTCGAGACAAGCAGCGACCCGCAATATGTAGGAGCCGACGGCGACCTCTTCGTCGGATTCTCTACCAACATCGGTGTGGGCAAGACGCAGAACATCGCCGTGGTTTCGCGCGAGATGTATCGGTCTGCACCTGATAAATACGAACTGTTCGGTGATGTTACACCGGCTGCCAACGACTATCTGCTCGTGAAGGCCACTGGTTTGGGACTCTCGCAGAAGTACGGCACGATGTTCATCTATCCGCAGGTACACATCGAGAAGGTATTGCTGCCGAAGCTTGAGGAGGTGCGTAACAGCATGCTGCATCAGCAGTCGGAGGCTTTGGATTTCCAGGCAATGGCTGACAATACAAAGCTTCCGGTCTACGTGTCGAAGCTGGCTACAGACGACCCCAACTATGGCAAGAGCAACAACGACAAGGTGTTCGGCGGTGCAAATGCCGACGACCCGTGTGACGGACCGAGCTATAAGATCTATGCTCCTAAGGGAGTGGTGATGAAGGAAGACACCATCATGTATCTCAACCAGTCTATCGAGAACTGGAAGACACAGCTTCGCAATAACGAGGAACAGAAGGTTAAGGCAGAACTCATGCAGAACCATTCGTTCCAGGGCGGCGCTTCGTACGAATACTCTGAGGAGTATGGAGTGGGACGCTCGGAAACAGCGCGTTTCAGTCTGCTGGTCGGAGCACAGTACTCTGCCAACGTAGGCTGGGGTCTTGACGGAACTGGTTTTGTACTGAATATCGACGAGAAATTTACTACGGAGCATGGCGGCGAGTTCACCAATGAGGAGACTGCACGCCACTGCAAGGGCTTTGTGCTTGCGGAGGAGGGCTCAGACTATATCTCTGTAGATGTATGTCGTGAGGCAGGATATAAGGATGGCGACCAATACATCAACTACAAGGATATGAAGGACGAGGAAGGTCAGACCTTCTCTACGTTCATCTTCAAGACTCGTGGCGGCGCTACGTCGTGTCCGTTCGAGGGCGAATACAAGACCAAGTATTACGAGCCGGGACAGCACGTGATAAATGAGGCTACTGTTCAGATGGAGGTGCCAGAGATAACCGTCGAGAAGGACTTCATCGAGAATGTTCCTTCGGGCAAGTCGGCTTACTTCACGCTCTATCTGCGCAACAACTCGGAGTCGCAGGACGACAACTGGTATAACCTCGTAATCGACGACAGCAGCAATCCTAACGGAGCACAGCTGCTTATCGACGGTGCACCGATCGGCAACGGCAGAGCATTGCTCGTGCCGGCAGGCGGAACACTCACCAAGACACTCGAAGTGCGCAAGGGTTCGGTGATGAACTACGACAATCTGCGACTGATGTTACAGTCGCAGTGTCAGTGCGACCCCACCGACTTCCAGGATGAAATATATGACGACGTGACGTTCAGCGTACACTTCACTCCTTCGGCTACTGACGTGAACCTGAAGAAGCCGACCGACAACTGGACATACAACACCAAGTTGCCAACGGCGGAGGTGAACGGCGTGCAGAAGCATTACATGGACGTAGTGATTGACGGCTTCGATGTGAACTACGACAACTTCCATCGCATCATGCTTCAGTATAAGCCGTCGTCGGGCAGCGACAACGACTGGACAACACTCATGAGCTACTACAACGACCAGGCTCTCTACGACCAGGCTGTGAAGAACGGCATGAACGCCGAGATGATAAAGGCTGCAGACGCCGGCACTATCAAGTATAGCTGGTTTATGGACGACCTGCAGGATCAGCGCTACGACCTGCGCACCGTAGGTACGAGCATGATAAACAACGCGGAGGTTTATAACTATTCTGCCGTACACAGCGGCATAAAGGATATGTACAACCCACGCCTCTTCGGTAGTGCGCAGCCGGCGAACGGCGTGCTCACCGTGAACGACGAGGTGAAGCTGACGTTCAACGAGCCTATAGCCGACGGACTCCTCACCGACAACAACTTCTCGGTGACAGGTATACGCAACGGCGCACAGACCGACCACAGCGTGAGCGTGCGTCTGGACGGCAAGAACGACGAACTCGTGTCGGAGTTCCAGCGCAACTGGAGCGGCAAGAACCTCACTGTAGAGATGTGGACCCTCGCCGACAAGGCACAGGACGCCGTACTCTTCAGTCAGGGCAATGCCAACAGTGCGATAGAGCTTGCAACGACGAGCGACAACCGCTTGAAGGTGAAGGTGGCTGACAAGACCATCGTCAGCGACAAGGCGTTCGACTACGAGCAAGGCACATGGGCACACGTGGCTCTTGTATATAATAACGAAGGAAACGTGTCGGCTTACTACAACTACGAGCAGCTTATCAGCGCAGCTGAGGTGGGCGAGTACAACGGCGAGGGCGCTTACGTGTTCGGAGCCAGCGTAGACGGCGACGGCCACTTCGCAGGCAAGATGCACGGCGCGCGCATCTGGGACAAGGTGCTCACGCCGGCACGTCTGCAGACCAACTCGCTGACCATGCTCTCGGGCGCCGAAAGCAATCTCATAGCCTACTATCCGATGTCGGAGGCTAAGGGCGACGTGCTTGCCGACAAGGCACACGGCGCAAACCTCGAGATGAAGGGCGGCGAATGGGCTAATCCTGAAGGACGCGCAGCGGCGTTCAACGGCAAGGACCAGTACATGAAACTCTCTTCGGGCAGTTCGTGCGTGGTAGACAACACTATGGACTACACCATTGAGACATGGTTCAAGGCCGACGATGCCCAGCCGACGGCTACCATCATCTCTAACGGACGCGGCGACGGCGAGGAAATGGGCGGTTCGCTCAATCTCTTCGCACTCAATCTGGAGGAAGGCCGACTGGTATTCCACAACAACGGTGTGCGTGTGGCATGTGACGGCAGCTTCGCAGACAACGACTGGCACCACGTGGCAGTGGCTGTAAACCGCACGAGCGGACGCGGTCAGATCTATGTGGACGGCAAGCTGAACACTTACTTCGAGGCAGCTGACCTCGGTGGCATAGCAGCTGCTTACATACATCTCGGCGCTCGAGTATGGACACCTGCCGACAACCTGCAACAGGAAAAGGCAGACAACTTCTTCAAGGGCGAGATTGACGAGGTGCGTGTATGGAATCTCTACAAGAGCGAGACACTCGTGGAGAACGGCAACAGCAACCGTCTTGACGGTGCTGAGAAGGGACTCCTGGCTTACTATCCGTTCGAGACATACATCGAATGGCAGGGCGTGAAGGAACTGCAGTTCTCTCTGAAAGACCAGAAGCAGCAGGCCGATCCGACGCAGCAGGTGGCTGACGCAGTGGTAGTAGGCGGCGACGTCGAGACCAAGACCTCTGCACCTGTCAAGGCTAAGGGACCGGAGAGCAAGCTGCTCTACGACTTCGTGGTGAACAACGACGCTCTCATCATTAATCTGAAGGAGCCTTACGAGCGCATCGAGAAGACTATCGTGAAGTTCACGGTGGACGGTGTGCGCGACAAGAACGGCAACGAGATTCTCTCGCCGATAACATGGAGCGCATTCATCGACCGCAACCAGCTGAAGTGGAGCGACCGGGCTCTCACCGTAGTGAAGAAGCTCAACGAGGAGAAGACCATCAGGGTGAAGGCGCTCAACAACGGCGGTTCGATAGAACACTTCAACGTAGAGAACCTTCCTTCATGGCTTGAGGCAGAACCGGCAAGCGGCACAATCGACCCGACAGCGTCTGAGGACATCGTGCTGACCATCGACCCGAGCTTGAACATCGGCACATACGACGAGACGCTCTATCTGCGTGGCGACAACAACGTGGTGGAGGCTCTGCAGCTCACGGTGAAGGTGGAGGGCGAGAAGCCCGACTGGACGGTGAACGCCGCCGACTTCAAGTACAACATGTCTGTCTTCGGCAAGCTGTATATCAATAAGGTATACTCTTCTGACAACGAGGACATGCTCGCTGCGTTCAGCGGCGGAAAGTGCGTAGGCGTTTGCAACAACCGCTACTACAAGCAGAACGATATGTACTACGCCATGCTCACGGTCTACTCTAACGACGTGAGCAGCGACAACCTCGAGTTCCGCATCTGGGACGCAAGCACCGGACAGACCTACATAGCCGAGAGCGAGAAGCCGTTAAGCTTCGAGAACAACGCCGTAGTGGGCAGTCCGTCGCAGCCAGTGCTCTTCACGGCGAAGGACTATCGTGTGCAGAACATCACGCTGAACGAGGGATGGACGTGGATATCGACGAACATCGCATCCGACAAGCTCTCCGATCTCAACAAGCTGCTTGCCGACGGCAAGTGGACATCCGACGACCAGGTGAAGAACGAGCAGTACGGCTTCGCATCGTGGACAAAGCGCAACGGATGGATGGGACAGCTCACCGCCATCGACAACGACCAGATGTATCTCGTACACAGTTCGCAGCCGCAGAGCCTGCATATCTCAGGACCGGTTGTTGACCCCACCTCGCACAAGCTCACCATACGCGGAGCAAAGGCAGACGGCACAGCACGCTGGAACTACATCTCGTATCTGCCTTCAGACAACTTCACGCTCAAGGAGGCTCTCGCCGGCTACGACGCCAAGGAGGGCGACATCGTGAAGTCGCAGACGCAGATGGCTATGTACAGCGGCAATCTGGGATGGATAGGCAGTCTGACGTACATGGAGAACGGCAAGGGATACATGCTCCAGCGCCAGTCGCAGGACGACGCTCAGCTGCAGTATCCGTCGAAGACTTCTGTAGGACGCAAGACTAAGGCTGCGATGGCAGCTGCCAAGAACGCTGACGGCACAAACGCTTACTTCCCCTACTCAGCCAACATGACGGCTGTTGTAGAAGTAGAGGGTGTAGAGCTGCAGCAGGGCGACCGCCTTGTGAGCTACGTAGCAGGCGAGCCGCGCGGCTATGCCGAGGCTATAGCTCTGCCCGACGGCAGAACCGTCTTCATGCTCACCATCGGTGGCGACAAGCCCGAGGCTGTTGACGTGACCATAGAGCGCGACGGCGACGTCGTAGCCAAGGCACCGAGCGCCGTAAGCTATGCTGCCAACAGCAATGTGGGCACCCTCAGCGAGCCGATGCGCATCAGCTTCCTCGGCACCGAGGGCGGACTCTACATCTATCCGTCGCCGTTCTACTCGCAGCTGAAGATACGTGCCACTGTCGACCGCGACGCCTATACAGATGTATACGTCAGCGACATGAGCGGCAAGCGTATCGTGGCATGGACCGACTGCAACACAGGCGGCAATGTAGACATCACATGGAACGCTGGCAATACCGTTCCGGCTGGTGTGTATATCGTCAGCATCGCCGTAGACGGCAACGTCTACTCGATGAAGGCTATCAAGAAGTAATATTTTAAAAAAAAAGACTATATGAAATATATAAAGTATTCGTTTCTCGCCGCATTGGGCTTCCTCTTCGCACAATGCACCGAAGAGGGCGACAAGACTTATCCGCAACAACCCGCTCCCCAGTGGAGCGTGGTTGAGGAGGACTTCGTAAGCGAGGCTCCTACATGGCAGGTGGCGTCTGCCACTCCTGCTTCCGCCCCGATGTGGCGAGCCGACTTCAGCGGCAACGATCAGGCGCCGTTGTGGAGCGACCCCGACAAGAGTGTGTATCCGATGAGCATGACTGCCGTAGTGCGTCTCTCGCCGGTGCTCGAAACGCTTGCCGCTGACGGCGACAAGATGGCTGCCTTTGTTGGCGGCGAGTGTCGCGGTGTGGCTAAGACGGTGATGAACGACGGCGTGCGACTCTTCTTCATCCACGTGAAGGCGCCGTCGAGCGAGAACGGCAATGTGGAGTTCCGCTATTACAGTGCTGCCGCCAAGCGCACGGACGTCTCCGTAG
>OQVU01000763.1_pt1 | contig 12468 bp, 21 predicted proteins | sample 1691611 | NCBI WGS metagenome assembly OQVU01 (sample SAMN03418272, study PRJEB22391) | human gut metagenome | biome: human-gut; feature: organic feature; material: feces | host: Homo sapiens | place: Tanzania | collected 2013-01
AGCCCTTGCTCTGCAGTGCAGTAATAGCAGCGCTTGCAATAGTCACGGGCAGGCGATCCTTGTACACGATGCCACGGGTAACGAGGCTGCCGGGCATATCGCCGCACGTTACATCTACATCCTCATACACGATGCCCAGGGCGTTAGCATCATTGGACGGGTACACCGTGCCCATATAGATCACCTTCGCGCCGTTGACATCGGTGCTCTTGCTCTGTTCAAACCGGTGGGTTTCGCGCACGCAGTTTTCCGCGTCCGCCAGGAAATAACCGGGAATATAAGTGCGGCCTTTGTTGTTATCGATATAGCTCATATTGTTTAGTTCTCCCTTCTTAGCTATAAAAGGTTTCGTGATACTTCTGGGCGATCTGGCGCACGTCAGACGCGGCGCCGGTTCCGTCTCCATCGGGCGGGGTGATGGTCGGTGGGATGTAGATGTAACGTGCGGCGATATGCGCGGCATAGTCGGTTTTAATCGGCTTTAGCATGCCTTCCGCATCCTTGATGGCGTTGTTTTCGATTTCGATCTTATCCAGATCGACGCGGCCAACCAGCAGATCAATGGCGGCGGGGTTTGCGCCCGCGCCTTCCAGCGCCTTTTTCACCAGCGCGCGCTTGACCGCATTCGTTTGCTCGGCTTTATACGCATTGTATTCCGCCTGTACCTTGGATGCGTCGCCGATGGCCTTTTCAAGATCGGCCTGCAGCTTATCGCGCTCCTGGGCAATGGTTTCGACCGCTTCTGCAGCTGCCTTTTCGCGCTCCTCTTTGAGCCCGCTAATGGTTTCGGTATGTTTTTCGATGATGGCGCTGATCTGTTCTTCGCTCAGCCCCATCGACTTTAGATAACTCCGGGTAAGCGACATAATACATTCTCCATTTCGTTCTGGTTGTCACTGCGTAGCATTGTGCAACCAATCTTCAAGTGATAGCGTGACCATCCACGGCTCACGGCTTCTTCTATGGATGACTACAGGCACACACCCTGCGCCCGCATCTCCCTTAGCCTGTGTATACGCATCATGCAGGTTTAGACGCTCTTTGCGTTTACACTCAACGTGATACCGCTGGCCATTAATTTCTAACGAAATATCAGGGTTATTCTTACCGCCAATATAGCGCTGGTCATTGCGATGGCAGGCAAGCCCTTGCCCCTCCAGCAGATGAAGAAGCTCAAGTTCCCCCCTGCTGCCTTTCCTGCTTGAGTTCATTCGCTTTTTTCTCCCAATAACGTTCTGCAGCGGCACGAGCCTTTTCAATGTTCTTGCGCTTCCATTCTCTCTGGTAAGCGTTCTTTGCGGCGCGAGCTTCATCGGTCATTCTACCACCTCCTTCCCATTGTTTATCTTATATGTGGGCTATCAAATTGTCGATTGTACCGTAAATTATACAGGAATATAAATTTTCTCTGCCTTTTCCTTTTCTGTTGACATTTCCACAATTTGCTGTATTCTGATGCTGTATTATTTTTGAAAGAAGGTGTTTTTGTGCCGAATGACCGGCGAATTGGCGACGAAACAACGGAATTGGAATGCTTGTCTAATGTGGTTCATGAAGAATTAACTCAAATGTTCGATTCTTTCAATATGGACGACCTTGACAAGGCTCTGACAGAGGGCAGGACAAAACGCGGGAATCATCCTAACAGCCGGGCAAACCTCAAGAAGGGACGGCGTTTTCGAGCTGACGATTTGGCGACGAAAGAAGCCTCAAGAAAAGGCCATGAAACGCAATCGCTTTTTGCTGCATTACAGAATGACGACTTTGAAGCGTCCTATAGGATTATCGAAAGCGGCGGGGAATGACCCCGCTGCTTTTTATTTGCCCTGCTAACAGGCGAAAAACAGGTATAAAAAAGAAAAGCGGCTTAATCAGCCGCTTAACTGGTTATGAGATCAAATAATCCTGAGTACAATTACCGCCAGCGATAAGAGGAACAGAAATACTAAAAGAAGCCTAATTCGCCGCAACTCCATCAACGCCCTTATCTGCATCATTTCCATTAAACTTCCTGGTTTTTCGGCGTTGTAGACCTCCTTTATAAACCATTTCATGGTTCCAATCTTAGCTTTCATTACATTTCTCCTTTTTTGCTTATAATATCATATTTTTGCTCGATTTTCCATTATTAAAATAAAAATAGAATTTGGGAAAGATTCGCAATAACATTTATTGTGTTTGTAGCTTCTGTAGCTTCTGTAGCTAATCCAATGCTCTGTTCTAAAAATTATAACGGCTCAAAACGCAACGTCGAGTGACTATAGGCCACTTGAGAACAGGAGTGAAACAGGAAATAGTGTGACGATGGTTACGATGGATTACGATACTTTTTAAGATGTATCGTAACCAGAAAAAGCCATATATTTCAATGTGTTTTTGTGTTTCGTTACGATGGTGACGATACTTTTATATTAAAGTAAAAAATAATAATGTTTTTTTATAACATGACTAAAAAAAATATATACACGGGCCATAATAGGCTAATTTATCGTCACCATCGTAACATCCAAAAAAACGTAGGATTTTCAATGGGTTTTCGTGTGACGATATACAAAAAAGCATCGTCACACGTATCGTCACACCCAAAAAAAGAGGCGCAGGTTATGCGCCTCCACTGTATTTGCGAACGGGTAACAGACAAACTGCGCCTATTCGCTTTCGGACAATTTCATAGCCGTTTTTCTTTAATGCTATGCTTATTTGTTGCGAAGAAAAACGATCAAGCGACGGGTTTTGATTTTTCCATTTTGTAACGGTTAATTCTTGCATGTCATAGTCGCTGCTTGTAATCGCTTCCAGAACGTCCAGAAGCTCCATTTCTCCCTTTACATTCTTTGTATGTCCCTGATTTCGTGTATTAATGGCGTTGGTCGTCCATTCATCAGGCCGGAAGCAAGCATTGAGATCTGTATCTTTAACCTCTTGATAGATTTGCGCCCACAACTGCGCGGAATCCAGCGCCTCCAGCTCGTTTCTTGGTATTCTACGATTAAGCGGAACGAGCCAGAATCGACGGTTGCCGGTTGCGTCAACTAAAAAATCATCTGTGTTGGCCGTTCCAGCTAATAGCGTATGACGTGGATTTTCTTCATCTGTCCTGGCATAAGGTAAACGGTACGCATCAACCGATTGTGTGATAAAGTTTTTGAGGGCCTCGCTGTCGGCTTTTTTTAGCGTGGTTTCAATCTCGCCAAGCTCTGAAATCCATGTTGTTAGCGCACGCCTTGCGTTATCTTTATCGAAGCTATTGATGCTTTGCCCCGCTCTGAACCATTGTGGACGCATAGCGAGGTGCTCAAAGAATGTTGTTTTGCCGTAGCCCTGTTTCCCGATCAGTACAAGTACCGATTCTCCGCCGAAGCTCTTTTCTTGCGTGTTGTGCAAAAGCGCAATTCCCTGCTTGAGCCATAAATGAATGAGATTGCGAGACAGTTTGTCATCGTCGGCCAGGCCAAGTAATTTATATACCTGCGGAAGCCTATCAACTTCATCCCATTTTGTGCTTTGAATCATTATCAAGACTGGGTTATAGCTGTTTTGGAAAGCAAAGCGCATCATAGCCCCTTCTACCCAATCAAGAGAAACGCCACGATAATCTTGTCTCAGCTTGTCGTGAAGTATCTGTAAAAGGCTGCGCTTGTGGTCATTCGCTGAAAACCAATCATCATCAGGTCGCCAGATAACCTCCAACTTGCACTCTATTTCATTCCATGACAGCGAAATTCCGCGCTCATGCATAATCGCAAAGAACGTTTCGTGATCAATATATGGCTTAACTTTCTTAGTTTCTACTTCTGGCCTATAGTCAGGATCAAGCGCATGCGCCACATCTTCGGGAGTTTTTATTTTTTCCCGTCTGTATACTTTGTCGGGGCGTACTTCGTCCCCCAGCAAATCAGGCGCATCTCCAACAAATACAACCTTTTGTCCAGCAAGAGCATCCGCGATCTCTTCGTAATTGTCCCATTTCTTGCCTGTAGATGATACTGCGGGAAAGGTTGACGCACCCAATGCCGCAATCTTCTGTGCCATATAAACGGATGAAGTAATGAAAATCGGAGGTTTGGCGAGCGTGAGTTGGTTGCAGTCTGTGTATTTTGCCATTTGTCGCCCTTCCTATCTCAAACGTTAGGAATGCCGACAAATACATAAGTATCGCCTTCTTTGCGCAATACGCCCATGCGACACAGGAAACTAAGGTTCTCGTTGATCCTGTACTTTGTGCGGTTTTTGCGATGGAATTCACGCTGATAGGCAAGGTAATCAAAACGCGTTTCTTTGCTCATCATAATAAAATGAGCCTCCTCTCATGTCGCTACGAGGGGAAACTCATCAACAAATTTCACAACTAATGGGTTGACAAACCACATATTTACCGTATAATATATCGGTGTGGCCTGTTTTTCAAATCAACTTGTGAGGGTGACTGAAAATCAGGGTGTTGTGAAAGCTGTTGGGGTTGCCGCCCCGATAGCTTTTTTTCATGTGCATATCCATGCACATGAAATAAGTATACCATACACTTACCAAGTTGGCAATGCTTAAACGCGATTTATATAGTTCAGTATAGTTCGTTTTGGTTCGCTCTTTTAGATTTGCACTTATTATTGCCTGTAAATACGAATATACTTGTATATGGTTGGTCGGCTTAGCCTACATACACGCGCAAATTCGCTTATATTCAGCTTTCCTGCTTGAAATGCTGGATAGTGGCGATAGAAAATTGGCGGAATATCGTCGGCGGTTGTTTGTCTGCGGCCTATGGTCTTTCCTTTTGCTTTGGCATTTGCCATGCCGGAGCGCACTCTGGTTCTGATTATGGCTAATTCAAGCTCTGCAAATACTGCTGACATCTGTATGAATGCCTGGCTCATTGGGTCGATCTGGCCGTTGCGGCAGTCAACTGTTATCGAACCGACAACAACCAGGCGAAGACGCTTTGCCTTGATCGTCTCTATAATTTCGCATAGCTGTTGCGTGGATCGGCTAAGGCGGCTAACCTCAAGTGTAATGATCGTATCGCCCTGCTGGGCGTTTTCTAATAGCGTATTGAGATTTTGCTTAGTCGGTGCGTCTCCATGCTCATACTCAAATATTACCTGTTCAGCGCCAGCGGCTTTAAGCTCTTTTATTTGGCGCTGTATATCTTGTTTTTCTTCTGACGTGCTGCACCTCGCATAGCCATATATCATGTTGTTGTCCTCCATTCAGATTGTAAAAGAAACGGGCACTGCAATTTCCTTTACAGTAATTGCGCATAAAAAGGGCTAAGGTGAGGCTTTTAACTTCCCTTTTTATTGTAAAAGAAAGCATTTGTTTTCTTTTACGTTTAGTTTTTCTTTTTTTCCTCTCGATGGAACAAACGCGCAAAGAAACTTTCCTTAGGCGCTGGTAGCGCTATCTTCTGCATTGCGGCTGCGTTGAGCTGCTGTGCTTGATCGGCAATCCTTTGCGCCGCCTCCAGCGCTTGCGCGGCCTGTGTGGCCTGCTGCTGCCATTGATCGCGCTGTTGCCTTGTATCCTCCAGCAGGGCTTCTAAGCGCTCTACAGTGGCCTGTAAAGCGGCTTTATCAGCCTCCAGCACTGCCAACTTGTCAATTGACGGCCTGTCTTGTGTTGTGAACAGTTGTTCAAGGCGCGCCAGCCCATCAGGCGATAGCTGATCTCCGCTTTTTAGGCTTGATAGCTCGATTTTTGCGTTTTTAATACGCTGGTAAACTGCCTGCGTTGAAACGCCTTTGTTCTTGGCAAATTCCTTGATCGTCATGTTTACTTTCCCCCGTCAACTCTATTGGCAACTATTTGATCAATTCAACGACGCAATATATTGACATCTTTGCAGGGCTGATATACAATATATGCGTCGCCCTTGCCCCTGCCAAGAATCAACACCCCTTGGCAGGGGCTTTTTTAAGTTGTTTACAGGTTGATTCTACTACGCAAACATGCCGATTGCAAGAAGAAAGGCTATATATGTTTTATTATATCAGCAAGGATTGCCTTTGTAACGCGCTCAACGTCGTATTCATCGCGGATCATCCCTTTGGGATAATCCATTGTGATTACGGTTTTACCGTCAACTATATTGATAGAGTAATAGACCGTATTCTTATCCTTCATGCCGCACCTCCGCGGTGATCGGCAAGCGCCTTTCTAAGTTTTTCTTTTAGCTCTGCAACGCTTGCGGGGGATGGAATAACTCCAACGGGGCACTCAATTGTGACTTTTACCATGTTTTCCGGCAGATATTCAATATAAGCAATTAACTTAGGTTTAGACATTATTTTTTCTCCTTGCAATAGTCAGGGCGAGGGTGATATAATACCCCCGCCCCTAAGAATTGGGTTAGCCGGTGTGTGCTGTGGAATGCCTACCGGCTTTTACTTTACCAAGAAGCGGCGAACGATGGCTTCATGCGTGTACTGGTCTACCAGGTCGGGATAGTCGCGGCGCAGGGCGCGGGTGTCGAGCTGCTGCGTGTGGCAGGCTTTCCAGGTGATCCGGCTTTCAATGCCCGAAATTTCGCTGAGTGCGTTTTCGGTCATGTACTGCTTCACATCGTCCTGGAGCTGCTCAATCAGCATGTCAAGTTCTTCGCGCATTCGCTTGTATTCGCGAAGCTGCTGCGCTGTCTTGTCAACGTCGTACATTGCTTTCATGTACCTCCTATAAAGGTTGATTGCTGTCTTTCCAGCCTGCCAGCGCTCGTATAGCCGCCGCGCCTCGCTGCCGTCTCTCCGCGCTGTCTCAAGGTGGGGCAGGTTCTTTGCCGCGTCCCCCGGCCGCACGCGCCTCGTAGTGGGCTGATCGTACCGGGGCGAGGTTGGTTTTGCGCTTCGGCTTTCGCCTTGGCAACCTTGCTTCCCTCAACCTTGTGACATTATTATACTACTAACGTTAGAAGTTGTATATTGACAATATACACAAACTTCTAACGTTATTATTGTAACTTCTAACGCTATTATTTGCGTGCTATATATGCTATACTTATGGTAGCGGTGGAGAAGGGGTGTTCACCGTTAAACGGTCGAAAAACGGTAGGGAGGATTTGCGAATGCCAAAGAATCAAACGGAATGGACACGGGCATACAATGAAAAGGCGTATGACCGCATTTCTGTGACCGTCCCCAAAGGCCAGAAACAGGCCATAGAAGCGCACGCAAAGGAACATGATACAACTGTAAACGGCCTGATAAATAAGCTGCTACGGGCAGATATGGGGCTTTCTGAGTGGCCTAAAAGGGAGGAATAAAGCATGCCAGAAATTTGCCGGTTTTATGGAATCGTAATCAAGATGTTTTTCAAGCCTAAAGAACATGAACCGTCGCACATTCATGCTCTTTATGGGGAGTATGTAGGAGAGTTCAATATTCGCACTATGGAGATGATCGAGGGCGATCTTCCTAAGAAAGCGCAGGAGCTTGTGACTGAATGGCTTAAAATGCATCAGGATGCATTGCAGCATATGTGGGATTCTCAGACGATTGGCAAGCTCCCGCCCCTGTGAGGAGGTGCAACCATGATTCCGCGTATCAAAAGCGTCAAGCCTATGCCTGACTTCATGCTGTCCGTTTCCTTTGATGATGGCAAGCGTGTTTTGTACGACGTAAAGGAAGATTTCAATCTCCCCGGATATAGCGCGCTGCGCGACGTTATCGGGCTGTTTGGACAGGTGCAACTTGATTCCAGCCGCACATGTGTTTATTGGAATGAGGATATCGATCTACCCAGCGATACTATTTATGAGTACGGCAAGCCTGAACAGTAACCCCCACATGATTCGGGGGAACGGCGATTGAACGGCGAAACAGATTCGGACGATTCACGGAAGAAAATAAGAAGACGGCCTTTGTGGCCGTCTTTATTTTGTGAGCAATCCCGCTTCCCTCCAGCAGTCAAGCTGCTTTCTATGCCGTTTATATAGCTGCGCTCTGCAATAAGGAAGCGTACATTCGATTTTTGCCCAGGTGTCGCCCTTGATATAGCGCATTCTGAACAGTTCGCGGTCTATAGGATCTGGTATACTGGAAAATAATGCTTTTACGCTATTTACCTCATCCTCCAGCCTATCAGCCCATAGATTCAAACGGTCATGAATGGCTTTTGCTTCTGGCTCAGTGTAGCGCTTGGCCTCCTCTCTGAGCGCTTGCGCATTGAGCATTATTAGCCGACAATGCACTATAGTATTTTCTTTCAAGGGCTTTCATCCTTTTCTCAAGGCGTTTTATATCCTTTTCAAGCCTATATGTTTCACTTTTTCTTTGCGGTTCAGGGATGTTTTGCAGTTGCGCATTGCGATTTTGAAGCTCTGCAAGCTCTATTGTGTATCGGATAATCTTTTCATAAAAATCAGCCATAGAGCAAAATCCCTCCCTTTATGGCATTCTGATCGGGCGCGCCAAGCACAACGGATAAAGTGGTTTTACCAAATTCTTCTTGTTCCGTGAACGAGGATACGCGCGCGTCAAACTGCATGCCATAGCGCGACGATTTACAGGTGATGATATCGCCCAGGGAATACAGGGTGCCAAAGTCGGACGGCGATATCTGCGCGTCGAAATTCTGTACCTTGGCGTATTCTTTCAGCTTGTCCACGCCAGCCTTGGCCAGACGGTCGGCGAACTCCGCGCCGGTTTCAGCGGCTTCTGTAGTTTTATAACCGCCTGAGTATTGAGCATAGTCATCATCAGTATTTTCATACATCGCGATCCGCGGCTTGATTTCATCTTTAGGGTCTCGCCAGCCGCCATATTTACTATACCAGTAACCACCATCAGCACGCTTTGACCAGTTATTGCCTTTGATTTCTTCTGTGACTTCTCCCCTTTGAGAAAGCCCAGATTCCCATATCATTTCTCGCTGTTCGGCCTCCTTGTTACATACGCCGTCGGCATACACGCGCACCCAAACTGTTTGACCGCCTGTAAGCGTACCTGTTACAACAAGGGTATTTCGGTAGTAATCATTGTTTTCAGATGTTTTAAGCGCAAGCAGGTTGCCGAATTCCGCGCTTGCGACGTAAGGGGACGCGCTGTCAACGGTGTGATCTTCGCCCTTGTACACCTCCAGCATGTTTTTGTTTGTATCAGGATTAAACAGCATACGAGCGCCTAACCCCGTTCCTTGGCAAACATTTATAATGCTTTCATAAAGCAATGAATTAGAATACTGAACCGTTTCGCCAAGCGCATCTGTATATCCCTTTGCAGAAGCATTTACAATTGGCAAGCCGCGCAGGTTAGCAGAAAGCATGCCATAAATAGAGGTTTCGCCCACATTGGCATCATAGGGCTCTGTAATCACACGACGGGAGAGCAAATTTAACGTTGTATAACCACCAATAAAAATTTGCCGCGTCTGGTCGTCGCGGTCGATGCGCACAATCTCCATGGCCGTGCCGCGATCGGCGCGGTAGAGCAGGTACCCGTGGCGCAGGAGCTTTGCCGTTTCGTCCGTATCGTAGCAGTACATAGCCAGCTTGCCCTTGCCGATGTATTCCTCCGTCCAGGATATGGAGATAAACGAATTGATGCGGCCCAGATACTGGCCCGTATCGGAAAACACATGCAATAACATTTCTTCACACCCCCGGTTTTATGCTCGATTAAACTGTAGTGTACGCATGGCCTGCTTAATATAAGCAGCCGTTTCACTGGGAGATTCTGCCACGCTCTGGATATTGTTTATAACGGTCATAGGAGGCTCTGAATGCGCCTGTGGCCGTCTGCTTTCATCGGCTTGAGCTTTTGTAAGCACTCTTTCTCCGGCGTGCAGAACGGCCTTGTAGCCGTTAAAAGGCACATCATACAAACCAGTTGCATGTGGTTTCCATCCAGAAGGTAACGGGGGGCCAGCAGGTTCATCGTAAACAACAGAGCCATCTTGCGGATAGATACCATCCGGGGAGCCTGAATTTTGTACGCCGAACAGCTCTTTCAGCCAATTGATAGCCGACTGCGCGGCGCTGATAACACTATCAATCGCGCCCTTTACTGCGTTTACAGCCGTGTAAACAGGGCTGTTTTCATAAGCAACCTTGAAATCACTGAAAAAGCCGGTTATATTCGTTTTCAGCGTTTCGATAGCATCAGGGATGGCTGATATTTTATCTGATACCCACGTCCACGCCTCATGAATGGGGCTGGAATCCCAACCAGTAACAGTAGCCCAAAATTCAGTGATTTTTTCTTTCAGGCTTTCAATGCTGCCAGGGATTGCGCTAATCTTCGTTCCAACCCAATCCAACCCGGCTTTTACAGTGCTGTTTTCCCATGCAATAGTTGTATTCTCCCATAGATCAACCATGTTTTTCTTGAAGTTTTCAAAAGAAAGCGAGCTGATTTTATCACCTATCCAGGCTATGGCCTTGCCAAAGGCGCTGTTTTCAATCTTCTGCCGGATTTCGTCCGTATCAATATAGATTTCAAAGCCCTTTATGCCTTCTATAACCTTATCTGTGCCTTCAACAAGTTTATCAAGCACCCACATAATGCCTTTTTTAGTGATGCTTTTGTCGAAATCCTCTGCAAGCGCACTCTTTAGAAGGTCAAATTTGTTTTTTAACGTTCCCCATTTGCCGCCTAAAGTATTAGATCCTTTTTCAAGCCCCTTAAAGTATGCTCCGCCTGCCTCAGTCCCCTTGCGCAAGGCGAATTCCAGTTCGGAAAATGGCACCTCTGCATTCTTTATAGCTTTTTCAACTGTTTCAACCGACAAATGACAGGATTCAGCGATGGCCGGAACAGGATCGAAACCATTCTTGCGCATTGAGATTAACGCAGATTCCGTTAGTTTCCCTGCTTTTGCACAATCAACAAAAGCAGCAACAAGGTTTGTAAACTTCTTATTATCGCCGCCTGATACGTCCGCAAGCTGTTCAATGCTTGTCTGCGTTAACTCAGCGTTTTTGCCAAGCTGTAGAATCGAATTTGCAGCATTCCCCAGCGTCTCAAATGAGAGCGGGGATCTGCTGGCCATTTCAATCAGGTTATTTAATTGTTGCGCACCATTTTCAGCAGAATGCAAGAATGCGGAAAATGAATCTTGATAGCCATGAAGCATATTATTAAAATCAACGCCCTGGGCTACAAGCTGCACCGCAAAACTATCTGTAATCTTATTGTATATCTGTTTTGCTTTACTTTCAAAGGATCTTAGGGAAGAAGAGGCTTTTGACAAAGCCCCTTTCAACCCTCTGTTTAATTTGCTATCATCGAGCGATAGCTCTGCACATAGTTCAAATAGCGTCATGATTCAAAAACCTTTCCTTAAATCGTTACCTATTATGTCATTCAGTTCTTCGGCCCCTTCGATCATCGCATCTCTGATAAACGCTCGTCCGCGCAGCTTATGTGTTCCTTCATGAACATAAACTGCATACGGAAGATCTGTCCCAACTTCAAACGAAAACGCATTCTGCGAAACCCTTTTTGTTTCTGCCCGAATACTATCATACAGCGCGCCTGTATCAACGATTTCAGTGTGACCGTCTTTGCCGTGAGGCTCATTATAACCGTAAAGAATTTTCTCTTTGACCATTTCAACGGCCCTTTCGCTGGCTTGTCTGATTCCTTGCTCTGCGTTGGTACTGATCTTTCCCATTATCAGAGTGCTGTTATCTTTGATTCTCATTCCTGCATCTGTTTTACGCCGTCAGCCATTAGCTGGATAAATGCCGGGTTTACGCCACTATGATAAACAAGGTCATTGACAGTTTCTTGCTCCCTGTCCAAATACGCCATACTACGCGAATACTGTTCTCCGATGGGCCTATCGGGATGATATGCGGAATTATTTAGATAGGCAGACTGCCGTTCTTCCCGCGTCCTGGCACACTTATCAAGCCGAATAAGATTTCTTGCCCGCTCCTCCAGCGCATCAACGCTATCAAGGGCAGCAGCAACCGTAATACGCTTAGGCCGTATCGTCGTGTTCTTTAATACCTCAGAAGCCATACCGCGCGCCCTTAGCATATCCGCAAACCGTGCTTCACTCGCCTCATCTCCATTGATCGTATTGCCGACGCGCAAAACGTCTTCGCTTGTAATTGTCTTGCGTCTTTCAAGAGAATCCAAAAGCCTTTCGTTCTCCGCAGTAGGTGGCGTTACTTTGTAGCTGTTAAGCACTTTTCGCATTTCATTGCAACGGGCTTGAAACATCGCCCAATACTCCTGCTTCAACGCTTTAGTAGTGCTGTCATAGTCGGCTTTTGCTTCTTTTTCTTTCTGCTGCCATAACTTGGAGCCCTCGCTTCCCTTATACTTCTCTAAAGCAGCATCATAAGCACTTTGGGCCTCGATCATTTTTTTTCTGTAGAGGTTCCATTCTTTGTGAAAGTATTCAAGAGGGTTAATCATGTATCGGCTCCTTTCAGTACGGGCGAACAACAGCCGGTTCAGAATCAACAAACTTAAAGCCCTTGCTCTGCAGTGCAGTAATAGCAGCGCTTGCAATAGTCACGGGCAGGCG
>OQVU01000765.1_pt1 | contig 12447 bp, 18 predicted proteins | sample 1691611 | NCBI WGS metagenome assembly OQVU01 (sample SAMN03418272, study PRJEB22391) | human gut metagenome | biome: human-gut; feature: organic feature; material: feces | host: Homo sapiens | place: Tanzania | collected 2013-01
CAATAATTCCATGGGTCAATACAAAGAATGTTATGTAATTAAAGGCCCAGCTTTTAATGGAGCTATTATTCCAGCAGATTTTTTCGAGCGTGTTGAAAATGACTCTGCTACTGTTATCGACTATAAAGAGGAATCTACCAAAGAAGAGAAGAAGTCTCATAAGGTTGCTGTTCGTAAATCGACCAAAGAAGAAAAGATTTATCCCCTCATTACTAAAAATTTCATTAACATTGCAGACCTTAAGTGGTGGAGCATTAATGAAAAGATTCCTCCTGTTGGACTTCCTATTACTCTTTGTGTTAAGGAACGTCCCTCTACTTCCAATTGTTCTCCTTATAACACTTTCCCTGCTAAATATTGTTATGATTCTACAAACGGGAAGTATATTTTTGTTAGTATGAGAGGAGAGTTTTATTGGCAGTTAACAAAAGATGAATTCCGTTGGACAGTAGACGCTGGGCGTTGTCCTGAATTTTAACCATGGAATGATTTAATTTTAGTGTTAAACAACCTAAAATTGAAGAACGAATTTTAGTCATTCGTGAATGGGTAGATTATGATTTTAAGTTGAATCAATCGAAAAGATGCTGGGCTATTTATGAGTGTAATTTCAAAAGCGTTAAAAGAAATATTTATGGGAGTGCTAAAAGAACAGTTGTTAATCTTACAAATTTAAAACAAATTGCTGGGAAAAAATTTGTTAATTTTTTTCAAAGCCAGTATTTTGACGCAGGAGATTTACACTGGGCAAGAATGATTTAAAAGTTATGGAATGGTATAGTTTTTTTGAATACCTCCCTAAAGTTGGAGAACGAATTTTAATCATTCACGAATGGGGTGAATATAATTTTGAATTACATTCTACTAAAGCATGTTATACTATTTATGAATGTAATTTCAAAAACATCAAGAAGTATACTGTCAACTTTATAAATTTAAAACACATTACTGGAGAAAAGTGTAATAATTTTGAAAAAACTCAATATATTGGTGCAAGAGGGTTACATTGGGCGAGGTTAAACTAAGTTATGAATTGGTTTGAATTTGAAAAGAAAAGACCTATTATCGGAGAAAGGATTCTTGTAATTCAACAACTTTCTAATGGTAATAATATTTTTTATTGCACTTATTTAGGAAGAGAGCATATAGATATTTTTGGCGTATCTGTTATTAGATTAAATAATTTTAAAAGATATAATAATAAAAGTTATTTAAATCAACATAATAGATTTATGTCTGTCAGTCTTCATTGGGCGAGATTATATTGAATTATGAAATGGCTTGAATTTGAAAAGAGACAACCTCGTATTGGAGAAAAAATTTTTGTAGCTAAAGATATGTGGAAAGGAACCAATATTTTTATTGCTACTTATTTAGGGAGAATAAATATATGTAATAATGGAAGTTGCGACGTTGAATTGGATAATTTTGAGAAATATTTTCCAAAAAATTATATAAGTCAATTTCATTTTTTTGCATCTGAAAATTTACATTGGGGAAGATTGGATTAAGAGGGCTCATTATGAATTGGAAAAATTTTTTTGAACACCGCCCTAAAAACGGGGAGCGAATTTTAATCATTTATGAATGGTGTACTAACGATATCATCGGGCGTATTCCCACTAAACATTATACTATTTACGAGTGTAATTATAAAAATATCGAAAAAAGTGTTTATGCTGGAATTGATATGAGTATGGTATATGTTGTAAATCTAAAAATAATTGATGGAGAAAAACTTCATGACCATTTAGAAAAGAGACAGTTTTATTCAAAATTCGTTCATTGGACAAGATTGGATTAAGTTATGGAATGGTTTGATTTTGAAAAGAAAAAACCTTTTGTGGGAGAAACTATTCTTCTTTGTTGGTCAACTCCTAACAGTTCAAAACGAAGTGTTATTTATAAATGTGTTTACGAAAAATTTAGCACTGTTACTGGACAGCATCGTTATGATTATTATCACAAAAAACTTGAATTTTCTGACCTTGTTTTAATTTCTGGTAATTTCTTTTGCAAACAAAGTGAACATGCATCTTTTCCATTTGAACCAAAAAGATTCCGTTGGGCAAGATTGGAATAACCTATGGAGTGGTTTGAATTTGAAAAGAAAAGACCTCATATTGGGGAAGAAATTCTCGTAGCGAAAATATTTTTTAATGACACTAAAATATTTATCGCTACTTATTTAGGAAGAAAAAGAGTAGATAGCGAAGAAATGTTTGATGTTAAGTTAGACAATTTTAAAAAATACATCCAAAAAGATTATTCGAGCCAATATCATTATTTTTTATCTTCCTGTTTGCGCTGGACAAGATTGAATTGAAAAAGGAATTAACAAAAATGGAATGGTATAGTTTTGAAGATAGATAGCCCCGTATCGGAGAAGAAGTTCTTATACTTGAAGATATTCGATTTACGGATGAAATTTTTGGTGGAAACTACGAAGTTTATTCAGCAATATTCCAAGGCAAAAAATTTGATTGTTACGCAGATGAATATTTGATAACTTTAAGTAATTTTAAGTCCTATCCTAACAAGTATCCTTGGGATATTTCTCCTCGTGAGATTGATATAAATTTTGTTTTTTGGACAAGATTAAATTGAAAGGAGAATTTTATCATGACAAATGCCACACAGGAGAAAATTGTCTACACTATTTATAGTGATACAAAAGGTCCTTGTCTCTGTCGGGATACAGGCGCTTATCTCTGTTGGAATGCAACTGATAAGTATTATTACTTTGGTCAAAAAAATGATGAGAATATTCTTTGTTGGTCTTCTCTTGAAGAGTTTAACAAATTCTACGCTTTCGCTATTAAGAATCTTTCAATTATGAAAACTCCCAATCTTTACCCTCGTCGTGCTCTTCTCTATAAGAATAAGTAAAAATATATCATAAAAGTCTTATTTGTCTTGATTAAACCCTTGACAAATAAGACTTTTTGTTGTATTATATTAAAGAATAGAGGTGAAAGTATGGCAATGAAAGTAACTCCTCCTAATGCGAATGTTATTAATGCTGTGGATATAACTGAACATATTTTAGGTAAAAATGGATTGATTGAACAAAACAAAGACGTATTATTCGAACCAATTCTTTTTAATGAAATGACTATTGATGTGTTATTTCAATATCGTGAGTGGTTTTTTGCTTTTGTTCCTACTTATGAGTATCTTTTAACCTTAAAGAATCCTCGTAATTTTTACATGTTTCCCGCTAAACAGTCAATCATGTTTAATAGCAGCTGGCTTGACTGCATGGAAGAAAACTTTTTAGTTTCTCATACTAAAAATTACGATAAGGTTGTTCTTGATTACGGTTTACGTCCAGAACAATTGAGCCAAAAGTTTCTTGAATCAGAAATCACTTTATTTGAAGACACTGATAAATTAATTATGGATTTAAAAAAGCAAAATAAAAAAAACCTTTTCATTTTCTTATATTGTATTATGGAAGATGTTTGGGGAGCTTTAACTGTAATTTGGGCTTTTAGAGATTTAATAAAAGAAAGCTATCCTATAGCTACAATGCTTAACGGGCGTTGTTTTGGTACTCATATTACTGACCTTACTTATTATTCTACAAGTGAATTGAAAGTTTGTGAAAACAGCCTAAAGAAAAGTAAATTTGATTACAATCTTTTTCTTATTACGCGAATTAGCAGAGACATGGAAAAGTGTATTTATTATCATGGTTTTAATGAACATGGGGACACGTTTAATTCTACTCCAGATATTCCTAATGACGAGAATTGTGGGGATGATTATTAATGGAAAATAAAACAATTACTTGTGAGGATATTAAAAAACAATTTGTCTCTTTCTTAAAGATTCTTGTTGAAATTCCTTTTAATTCTTTCTTTGACAATGAAAAGATTTGCCCTGATAAATTTGCGGTATTGTTTAATTATCTTGAACCTACTCTTCCAATACTTCCTTATATTACTATGCTTCGAACTGAAAATCCAGATGTAACTGTTCCATTTTTCATGAATAATCCTTTCTTTGACTATAAAAAGAACAAAGATGGATTAAAAATAACTAGTTTTTGTAATTGGGTTGGTTATTATACTGAAATGAATACTTCTTTTAATGCAGATTTCATTGTTAAAAATGACGCCATTAAAAATTATAGTCTAATGTATAAATATCTCAAGGCTTTAAAAAATTGTGTTTCAATTATAGATGATTTTTTTCTTATGCTTGATGCCCCAAAAAATTATCTTAATCCTATTTATAAAAGTATTTCTGTAAAAACTATTAAGATTTTAACTGAGTTAATGGGATTTTATGGCAATTATATCTTGGTAAAAAAGAAGGGTGTAAGTCGATATCCAGTAGACAATATGATTTACAATCCAATAAATAACATGATTTATATTCATTGCACTCAACCAAACACCCAAGTTATTTATAACCCTTTTGTTCCTGTTACAGCCGTTGGTAATGATAATCCCCTCCTCCCCGTTACTGCCGATTTAACTTTTGCTAGAGGTGGAGAAGGAACAAATTTCTTTGAAACCATTCCTCACACAAGATTTAATAATATTGCCGCTGAAATCATTGGGGAAGAAATTGAGGGAGAATTTGATAGAACTTTGCGTGAAAATGCTCACAGAGTTGTTGCAGAATGTACTGAATTATTGAGGACAGCTACATGATTTATTTAGATATGTATAACATAGATGAATATCAAGCTGAAAAAGCTAAAATTCTTTCTAAAGGGAAAAAGCCTAACAGACATAATATTGTTCAATTTATTGCAGCTATGACTTGCTTGACGAAAGATTTAGGTGATATGGATTTTGGGGAATTTGTTTATAAAAAGCCTGAGAACAAAAATGATTGGATGATTCTTTATAGCATTTCTAAAAAATTCGATGCTATTCTTGAATATTGCTATGACTTAATTGTATGGCAACCAAGTTGGTTTGTGTCTTTTGTAAGTAATGCTTCATTATGGAATGCAAAAACAAGTGGAAAACTGCCACAACCTTTTACTTATCTTAATGATGGTGCATCTTATAACAACCTATTAAATGGTAAACTTTTCCATATTACTTGGTTTGACATTATCGAAAGAAAAACATTTTTTGAAGAAAATGAGGTTGTTATTACTCAAGCATTTGAACGCGCATTAAACGGCAACAACAAAATTTGTAACAAGTATTTTGGAAGTTTGGGATTTTATATTACTCGTCATTGGCATGATTTACAATTTGCATTTGCTCTTTTAGATTATTTAACAATTCGTATTACTCTTGATAAATATGAAAAAGAATCTTGTATTTGGCGCACTTTAGAACAACATAATATTATAAATAATTCAAAAAATTGTAATGAAATAAGACAAACAATGGTTGCAATTCACAAACTTCATTTGTCTATTAATGCAGTTAATTCAATATTAAATTTTAATTCTGATTCTATTGCTACTGAAAAAGAAAGAGCGCATAATAATTATTACAATTACTGGATTTAAAATAAAACAATTTAAAAAAGGAGATAACTATAATGCCTAAATCTCGTATGGCACGCAATTTCAAGGCTCGTAAGGGCATTTCTCGTAACTACACACTTCTTGCTCGTCAGAAGGAATTTCCCAAGCTGACTTGTAAGAAGAACCTTCCTACTCCTGATACTAAAGATAGTGACAATCCTAATGATGTCAAGTACATCCTTAAGGAAAATGATACTCAGTGTGCTATCTTCTCTACAGAGCTTAAATCTCAGGATAATCATAAAAACCCTCTTTATTTGATTGTAGGCGCTCTTACTGGGGCTCTTCTTCTTACTGACAAGGAAATTGAAGAGTATTTTGATTTGACTCCTATGATTGATAAGAAGCTCACTCTTAAGGATGCTCCTTACAAGAACACTGGTGTTAAGATTGAGTATGATACTGGCGATATTCCTACAGATATTGTTGATTTTAAGGATGCCCCTGAAAAGTAAAGGAGAATAATATGAAAAAGAATGATTTCCCCACTAATCCCGTAGCTTTTGCTCAATATGTTTGGGAAAATATTGAAGAGGGAGATATTTTAATCGACAAGTTTTATAATATTTGGGAAGTTTCTTCCTATGTCGTTTTTGATGGTCGTAGAATAACAATTAATATTCGTTGTATTCATAGTGAAGATTGCAACGAAGATTGGGCTGGCGGTCATTATTATAATACTTATGAAAAGTTAACTCGTTATGACCTTGCTTCTAAGTACTATCTTTATGTTGATAGCAATGCAATCACAATTCCTGCTATTAAAGATTGGAATATTATTACTTTTGTTCAAAATTATAATGTGCTTTGGAGCATTTTTGACACGATGAAGTCTCCTACAACTTTTCCCACAAAAGAGGAAAAGGAAGATATTCAAAAGTTATTCCTTTTAACTCAAGAAGAAGATAAGAAATATGAAGAAAAGGTTGGGCAGTTTTCTACCCTACGAACTTTTGATGATTTAAAGGACAAAATTGAGAAAGAGACTGAAAAATGTCTCCCGAAAGAGGACAAAAAAATGACTGAAAACGAAAAAAATTACTTCCCTAAAAATAAGGGAAAAACGGGTGTCGATACCCAGTTAAAATCCGCATTTTATTCACAGGAAGAACTCGATGAAGCTATCAAAAAAATTGATGGCTTCCTTGAAACCCATACAAATACTGCTAAAAATAAGTGTAAAGAATCCGTTAAGAAATTTGCTGGCTTTTCTGATGAGGATTTGGATGAAATTTGTACACGAGTGGTGGACACTTTTTATTCAGCTTCCGATTTTTCTAAAAAAACTTTCGATGAATTTAAGAGCTGGATGAAAGAAAAGTACAAGGATTACACAAAAGAAGTTAAAGAAGAACCTGAGACTAAAACTGTTAAAGTAAATAATAATCAGTCTGTTGTTACCATTGATAACAATGATACGGATACTGGAACGCATAAGGTTGGTAGTGTTGATATAGAAAAGCCCAAACCTGTCTTTAAGCTCGGTGATGTTGTCTATAATAACAATAATTCTGTTGGCTATATTTCTCGCATTGGATATAATGATAAGTATTGCTATTATTGTTGGACACCTATTATTGTCTCTTATAAAGATAAAACATATAATTACCTTGAAGTTGACAAGGAACTTAGTTTGATTTATCCCTATGAGAACTATTATAAGCGCATCGGCAACTATCTCATGTCTGACCTTAATTGCGTCAAGGAAATGGCTCGTATTGATTCTGTTTATAAGTTAAGTGAAGATAATTTTAAGCAGTTTCCTTATCTTGATAAATATGTAAATGATAAATATGTAAATGATTGTAAAAATGAAAAAGATTCTAACACATCTACAACAGATAATGCATCACCTCCATCCAGCAGAAAAGTTACTAGTGCTGATTCACTTCCTAATTATCTTAGTAAGCTTTATCTTACTGATTCTGCTTATAGCTATGAAGTAAATACTAAACTTACTACCGATATTGTTCATAAGCTGAATGAAGTTATCGAGGCTATTGATGATGTTATTTTGTATAATCTTAATGAAATCCAAGAAGAAGAACGTAGGAGAAGACTTGAAGAAAGATAGAACGAATTGAAAAGCACCCTACCATCATCTGAAAAGGTTAAAAATTATTCCTCTGTTTATAATGCAGTTCGAAAAACTGCTGAGTTATGGCCATCATGGAAAAAGGAAATATATAATAATAGTTTTGCTACTTCAACCCACGCAAAAAAATTATAATGATATTATAAAGAAGAGTCATTTTGGCTCTTCTTTTTTATTAAATACTTGACTTCTACTTTGTGATTTGCTATACTGTAAATACAAAAAGAAAGAATTCGTAAGACTTCAAATTTGAGCCGTGAAAGGAAACTGGTGAAGCAATATGTGCAAAATTTGCCCTCAGTGCGGTGCTATCGCTGAATTTAATGCTTACTATGGTCGAGTAACATGTACTCGATGTAATTGGGAAAGTGAAAAAAGCAAATTAACTGTACAGTCTAAATTCATGACCTATTACGTTATTAAGTTTGTTTGGAAGGATTCTAATAACTTTATTCAGACCACTTATGCTGGTTATAATAGGGTTGGTTATAATTGGTGGCCTTATCCTTACTGTGACTTCAATGAAGCTGAAAAATTTGACAATATTGAAGCGGCTAAGAATTTCTATGAAAAGCAGAAGAATTACTTTAAGATTATTACTGAGAGGGAAAATTCTTCCACTTACATTTCCAAAATCGTTATTAATACAGAAGATGTAGAGAAGATTTAAAGGAGAATAAAATGAAAAATCAGTTTATCATTGAGTTTACTTATTATGAACAAGGTAAAATTCGTACCACTTATGCTGGCTATGTCCTCCTTTCTCTTCCTTCTCCTTTCCGTTCTTTTGACCAAGCAAAAAGATTTAAAACTATTAATGATGCGAGAGAATGGCTTACAGATATCTTAAAAGACATTAACATCAATCCTGATTTTGCTTTTCCAAGAAGAAAGTTAGAATCTGTTCAATTCCTTTGTATTCAGGTCTTTACTGCGGAAGATATTACCGAAAAATATATTTCTAATTCTGAACGTTTTCTTGAAAAAAATTATCAGCTTAGATAATAAACATTATTTTAAACTATTTTCATAACTTATTTTAAACTTGTTTATCTCATATCGGATAAACAAGTTTGTTTTTTATTTTAAATTGTACTTGACAGCTTGATTTTTATATGTTACACTATATATGGATTAATAGAATTCGCCATATTGTGCAACTATTAATACTACTTATGTAAAGGAGATAATTTATGGCTGATTAGAAATAGAGCCTTTATCTTAGAGTTTAGGAAAAACTATCTAATGTTTCCACCGTCAATAGCTATAAAGAACTTTGCAAGCTACTTGATGAACCTAATTATTCTTCTCCATCGCAAAAGAAATTTTAGAAAAAACAATTAGAAAATTGGAAGAAATGTTTTACTTGGAGAAAGAACAAGGATAAATTTACCTGTATTAAAATAGTTCCTCCTGATGAATATTATCGTGCTGTTGCAAAAGAATTATATCAAAATACAGCTATATGGATTTTTTGCGCTTTTCTTAATGTATATGGTTAGTATACTAAAAGAGAAAATCTTTGTATGTCTAAAGGAGACTTAGCTATTGCAATAGGATTACAAAATGAAAATTATAAACAATTTCATTTTTCTCCTTATTCTTATGGTAGACGCTTAGAAGAATATACTTTAAATTTAAGAGATTCAAAATATCCTTTTGTTACTCAACCTAAAAAAGAAATCCGTGAATTAAGAAATAACAAAGAAACTGCTCATAATATAACTAAAAGAACTCAAAATCTTTTAGACGATTATGATTCTCATACTTCTAAACAAAATTTTTATCAAATAGAAACTATTATTGATAAATTAGAAAAAGATGGAGTTATTTTTCCTCAAGATGTATTTGTTGGTGGATTTATAGAAAAAGATAGACTTCCTTTTAATGCTGATTATTCAACTATATATGAAGAAGATGGTAATTTTTATTTACCATTAAAAGATAAATCGCCTTTATTAGTTACCTACAAAGAAAGACCTTTAAAACCAAATGAATTAAATACTTTTGTTAATATTCGCGGTAAAATCTTTGCTGAGTATAATTGTAAAGGTTATTCTGATATTTTAGAAAAAGGGTTATTAAAAGAATTTCAAAAGAAATTAACCCACTCTCTTATCATTAATCTTGGTGCTTTGTTTGCTTATCCATCTTATTTAATTAGATATTCTACTGAACATATTGCTGTATGTGCATCTCTTTATAAACAAACTTCTGATATTGATGATGTATTATTAAAAAAGAATTTAACTACTAATAATAAAGAAACTCAAAAGAAAATTTCTAAATTAAAAAAGAGTAGACAAGCTAAAGAAATACCAAATTCAAGAAATGTTATCAATCAACCTGATGGAACTGTTTATTTTATTGACAAAAAAGAAGAGGAAGCTTTTCAACTTTCGCAATATTATGAAACTTTCTTATATGAAAAGTTAAATAAAGACCTTATTCAACTTAACTTAGATAAGCTTATTCCTCAAAATTTTAATTCTCTTTCTTCTAATCTTACTGAAAAAAATTCTATATGGGAAGATTTGTTTAATAAATCATGGACAAAAATTAAAAACTATCAGGATAAAAATTGAAAAACCTTTATTTTTCTATGTTTATTTCTTCCTCGGTGACAGTTTCGTTCTGAAATGCAAAATTTTTGACAAAATTTATCTTCGTTTTTATCATATAAAATAAGGGTTTTCTAATTTTAAATTTAAAAAATTCTTTAAAACAGTTTCGGATATATTATATAATAGATATTAGTATTGGAGAATCCCATTTAAGGATTTTTAAAATTAAATACAGTATTTATATAGGGTTTATGACATTTTTAATTCGTAATTTTGTTACCGTCTGTAACCGAGACAGAGAAATAAAATGTTTTTTCTTTCTATGGAAGGATTTTGACCTGACCCTCTTAAAACCCTTATATTTACTATATTTAGAAATTTGTTGAAATTTCAAAATGTACGTTTTTTTAAAAAAGTCCCTCAACAGGAGAGTTTCTAATTTCATACTTCGCTTACGCTCGTATTCACTAAGAAACTCTACATTTTCTATAACTTTTATCTCAATATTTCTATAATAATAAGTAATACCTTCCTGTTTCATTTGAAAAAAGTACAGTCAAAAACTAGAAAAAGCATTAGAGTTTGTTGAAGTGAGCCTTGCGAACGATTACAAACTCTTATGCCTTCTTTTTCTATTTTTGGCTGTAACCGCGAGAGGATGTTTGCATTATGAAAGAGAGAGCATTAGCGACGGACGGAGCGTAATGCGACCATCTTTCATAATGATACAAACACCGCATCACGGTGGATTATCGGCGAAGCACCATTGCAATAAAAATCATCGCAATGAAGCACCTTCGTAATTATAAATCATTACTCAGAAACACCATTACAATAAAAAATCATTACAATAACAAGAAAAATCTTTATTAAACTATTGACTTCTTACTCTATATCTGTTATTATATCTATACTGAGAAAGATAATTGATAAAATATAAATATCTGTCTTTCGTAACACCAAAATTCTGGAAGTTCTTATGTGAAGTGGAGTGCTTGCACGAACACTGAACTTAGAACTTCCCCTGTGAATGGAGTTTGTATTGCGAGCAACGCTCGCGCGTTGATTATGAAGTCTATTTTGCTTAATAAAAATATAATGGATACTTTAAAAGATAAAAAATACAAGATTACTGTTCTTAGACATGTTAATCCTAATAATACTTCTGTTTTTGCTCATTATAAGTGTAGTGTGTTTACAGATAGTGCTGACCGTATGTATTTCTTCTTTAAAACTTCTTGTAATAATATTACTTCTTTTGTCCTTTGTAAAGACCTTAGTTTGGGTATTTGTATCATTAATGACCCCATTCCTTTTAAAACTTTTATGAAGTGTTTTAATGAGAATGCTTATTATTTTTTAAAAAGAAAATATCCTGAAAATAAAAAAAATGAGGAGAAAGAATAATGAGAAATATTAAACTTAATACCTCTGCTAAGTATAAAAATAATAAGTTCCAGATTAAGTACCTTAAAGCAAAAAAGAATGATATCATTCTATTTGCTGTTTACGCTGCTGAATGGGATGAGGAAGATGGTATCTTTTATAGAGCATATAACTTTTTTATCTATTTCAATAGAAATAAAAGAGTTCACTATATTATTGGAAATAATTCTACTGCTTGTTATACACTTATTTCTAATAATAATATGAATTCTTTTATGAATTCTTTTCAGAGAGATGCTAAGAGATTTCTTAATAATGTGCTTAATTAAAAAATAAAGGAAGTGTAATTATGGGTTCTATTCTTACTCATACGTTTGGTACTTATACTGTATTTCGTACTATTCATTCTATCTATGAGAATACTAATGAGGTCGCTCCTTGTATCGTAGCTTTTACTCCTTGTGATGATATGATGTTAAGTACTAGTATTATGGAGTATGAACTTCAAGATGTATTCGATACTTTTGATTATCTTTTGAAAAACCAGTTTGACTCTTTTGCTAAATCTGCTATTTATGATGGTAATTCTTCTCCTTTGAATATTTCTGAACTTGTTGATGAAGTTATTGAAATTATGGAAAAGAATTATAATTTTTATAGATGTAGTATTGAAATTGTTAAGCCTGTTGAAAATGTTTACCTTGAAGAATTAACTGGTATTAGGAGCAGCGCTCCCGCGCTAATTCGTGATATGAATAAGACTAAGGAAGTTAAAAAGGTAAACATTAAATTTGTTGATGGTATGGTTACAGACAAAGATAAAGCTAAGGCTAAGAAGTTAGAAGAGGAATATAACTCTAAAAAATAAGGAGCAAATTAAATTATGATTACTTGTTTTA
>OQVU01000766.1_pt1 | contig 12447 bp, 6 predicted proteins | sample 1691611 | NCBI WGS metagenome assembly OQVU01 (sample SAMN03418272, study PRJEB22391) | human gut metagenome | biome: human-gut; feature: organic feature; material: feces | host: Homo sapiens | place: Tanzania | collected 2013-01
CCACAATTGTTAAAAATATAAGGTACTAGTTCGTCAATAATATAGCGATCATACAACTCTTGACGCCAAATACGCTCACCGGGGCCTACAGATTCGTTGTCCAGGCTCCAATCATTGACGCTGTTGATAGAAAAAATCTTGATACGCCCGCTCTCAATATGGTCGGAAAGAGCACCAATCATGCCAAAGCGTTCTAACTCTTCAAAATCGGCTGACGCAGTAGGGAAATAGAGAACCGGCACGCCCCAGTGACCATAAACGGCCACAGGCATATGAAAGCCCAAATGTCTGCTGTAAAAGCTGGTTTTTTCTACGCGCATTAAGCTATTTAACAAACGGATGAGACTCTAAAGCCTACAGTTTGTCATTTACCTCCCGCCTATTTTCCTCACCTTTAAGCCAGTATTCGGGGAAAGTCTGGCACTTTTCAAAACCGGGACAGCCTAAACAACGTTTACTGCGCATATTGACTTCGCGTAAACGCTTATCGCGACACTGAGGCTCAAAAAAATCGAAATTATCAAAGTACTTTTCTAAATACTCTTCCTTGTAGAGAGCCATTCTATCCTCCTGGGGGCGCTAATGCCCGGATAAACTAACTGACTTTTATTAGGTTCTTAACCTCAAAGCACACGTTCGATATTTTACCATAGATTTTTTATACGGGCAAGAAAACAAGATTCACCTGGTACAGATACCCCCAAAAAAACGGGCTATTAATTAAGAATTGCCTATCAAATGAGACTGAAAACGCAGGACAAAGGGAGTACAGAGAAGAAGAGCTCAGGTAAGTTTTTAAAGCAGCGTTTAGAAGCAGCTTGGAGTGTCGATTTTATAGGATAGCAGCGCTCAGCAGAAATATCTTGAGGGCGTTTTGTTATTTTTTTTGCCTCAGCCGATTTGGGGTAAAGCGGAGGTAAAATGACAAGCTTGAAAGTTTGCCGACTTAATAAAGCAGCTTGTAAGAAAAAACGTTGCCGAAATTATTTGCTGTGCGATAAAAAAAAGAGCCGCCCAAAAAGTTTTGGGCCGACAATTTATAGTTGTTGACTAGCGTACAGGAGGGATGGTTATGTTTTTAGATTGGTTTAAGAGCAAAAAACCGACTTTAAAGCTTAAAGCTAAGCAGGAAATTGAGATCGAATTTTTTGCTGACGAAACCTATAAAACCTACTTCACTACGGTTTTAGACGTCAGACGGAAAGAAATTATTCTAAAAAGCCCCGGCACCGAGCGTCGTCCTGTGAAGATGGAATCTGGACAACGTCTGACCGTCACCGCTCTTGACGATGGCAAGTTGTACTACTTCGAAACCGAAGTAACTGACGCGGGAGAGCGCGAGTTTGATATTGCCACTCCTACCGATGTTGAAAGTGAAGATGTGCCAAAATTTGACGAGCACACCAGCATCGAAGCTCCGGTTAACGTGGAATATCGCGCCATGAAATTGGCTCATAGCCAATCTGCCCAAACCGTCTCCATTAGCCTAAACAATATCGTCTTGGGCTGCAATATTGCCATTCCCGAAGGCACCGACTTGCATGTCGAAGTTCAAGTACCAGGTACTCCAGTCTTTTCATTCAAGGGTAGGGCTTTAGCTTCCAAGCCCAATCCCAGCAGCAAAGGCAAAAAGTTCCTCTGCGAAGTCGAATACGCAGAAGATGCCGATAAAGAAGATCGCTTAGCCATTATGCGCTACGCCGTCTATCTCAAGCGTCGTGAGCAGCGTCGTATCTCCAGAGGAGAAGATCTGATCGACAAAAAGCCTTAAGTTGCCTGCGAGATATAACCTGCAATATGGTTTAGGCTGCAAATTCAACTACAATAAAAAAAAGTCCAGTCTGCAGAGCTGTTTTCAAGAGCCTCTTCCAGGCTGGGCTTTTTTGAATAGGGCCGATTGTCGATTATTTGACGCACCCACACACAGTTCAGACGCCGTTTTCGAGCTTTTTCAGAGCTGAATTTGCAAATTTATCAAGTATCAAAGAACACCAAAATCAAAGGAGTAACTGCCGTGTGCGGTATAGCCGGTATTCTCTATAAATATTCTGAATCTGTCCAAAAGCTAGATTGGGATGAGTTCCTCAAAGAGCTGCAAAACATCGCTTTAGCCAAAGTTGATATTGAAAATCCTCCCAACGAAGCGGTTTCAGCTTTAGAAGAAAAAGTGTCCTCTCTCAAAGAGTACCAAGCTTTTTCTTCCATATGGAACAGCGGCGAATTGGTCGACCGGTTACAGCAAGCGGCCGATTCTCTTCTTAAGTTTGAAAAACATTCCAAAGAGTGTATCCTTAATTCTCAAATTCCTCTGCCTACCAACTTGGTAGAGAATTGGAACTCTTTGGGTGTACGTCTGCGTGACATCGTCTGGACTCTTTCTCAGGATGTTTTGGGTAACATTGCCAGAGTAAAACTCATTCTACCCGATTTTGTAAAAACAGCCAGTCTAGACGCTTGGAAGATAACAGCCGTCCTCAACAACATGGATCGCTTGGAAGTTCGCGGCCGTGACAGCTTAGGTATCAGTGTAAGCATCCATTTTTCTTCTTCTCAAAGTTTTGAGCAATTTTGCACCACTATTACCCGAGTCGGCCTAGAGGAAGAATTTACCAAGCGCCTCAAGTGCCCTACTCTTGAAAATTTAAGTATTCGTCTCGATTCTCACAGTCTTAAAGCTCCCAGCTTAATGTTCATATATAAAGTATCTCAGGAAGTGGGTGCTCTGGGTGACAACGTAACGGCCATTAGACGTCATCTTAAAGCCGACCATCTACTCTGGCACGCTTTAGGCTCAGAATCAGTAGAAACCAACGTTTGGTCTCACACCCGTTGGGCTTCCAACGGCGTTATCAATATAGCCAATTGCCACCCCGTAGATGAACAAACCGAGCCTATCCAAGCCGAGACCGATCACTACTGGATCAGCGGAGCCTTAAATGGCGACGTGGACAATTTCCAAGCTTTGGCTCAAAAAGTAGAGCTGGCCGACGGCCTTTCTATTTCTCCCAAAATAACTACTGACGCCAAGATAATTCCCGTCCTGGTCGATCATTATTACAAGCGCAGCCACAACTTACAAAAGGCCTTCTTGCAAGCAGTTAACGAATTTGAGGGTTCGGTCGCCATTTGTCTCAGTTCCAGCTTGGAACCAGGTCGCACTTACTTAGCCTTAAAAGGCAGCGGCCAATCTCTCTTTATAGGTTTATGCAAGCAAGGATATGTTTTTGCTTCCGAAGTTTACGGCATTGTCGAACAGACTAATCGCTATATTCGTTTAGACGGAGCTACAGAACATATTCCCGGCCATCCCGAAAGTGCCGGTCAGATCTTTATATTGAAAGAAAATGGCACTGATCTTGAAGGTCTGGAAGCTTTCCATTTAGACGGTTCCCCCATTGAACTCAGTCAAAATGATATCAAAACTGCCGAAATTACCACTCGCGATATTAACCGCGGCCATTTCGAGCACTTTTTACTTAAAGAGATCTTTGACGCTCCCGGATCTATCGAAAAGACCTTGCAGGGTAAATATTTTATTGAAAATACCTTTGACGGCCAGGCCAAAGTAAACTTAGGCCCCGAAGTTTTTCCTGTGGAACTGGCTGAAAAGTTCAAAAATCATCAAATTAACCGTATTCTCTTAATCGGTCAAGGTACAGCTGCCGTAGCCGGTATTGCCATTGCCTCCATGATGCAGAGAGCTCTCAAAGGTTCCGATATTGAGGTCAGAGCCATAAAAGCTACCGAGCTTTCTGGCTACTCCATGGAAGATAATATGGCTAAGACGCTCATTATCGCTGTTTCCCAATCAGGCACCACTACCGATACCAACCGCACCGTCGATATGGTCAGAGCTCGCCAAGCTTCAGTTTTAGCCATTGTCAACCGACGCAACTCCGATTTAACTTACAAAGTCGACGGCGTCATGTATACTAGCGACGGTCGCGATATCGAAATGTCAGTTGCTTCTACCAAAGCTTTTTACAGTCAGGTAGTGGCTGGTTATCTCTTAGGATTAAATATTGCTTCTATTGTGGGCACTATCAGCAACAAAGAAGTGCGCCGAGAATTGCAAGAACTTGTGAGTCTACCCAACAAAATAGCCTCAGTTTTGCAAAATCGCCACAATATTGAAGTGTTGGCTCGCCAATATGCCACAACCCGTCGCGACTGGGCGGTAGTAGGTAGCGGCAGTACCAAGGCTGCAGCCGATGAAGTTCGCATAAAATTAAGTGAGCTTTGCTATAAATCTATAGCTACTGACTATATTGAAGATAAAAAGCATATTGACCTTTCCTCCGAGCCGCTCACTTTAGTCTGTACTGCCGGTCTGCCTGCCATGGCTTTGCGAGACTCAGTAAAGGAAGTAGCTATTTTCCGCTCTCATAAGTCGATTCCCATAGTTATTGCCACCGAAGGTTTTGACGAATTTGAGCGCTACGCTGTCGGCGTTATTTACGTACCCTGCGCTTCAGCCAACGCTTCCGTGCTCTTAAATACTGTAGTCGGCCATCTCTGGGGCTATTACTGCGCTCTTTCCATTAACGACGGAGCTAATTTACTTAAGCCCGGCCGTGCTTTAGCCGTAGAACATTTGAGCAGTGACGGTGGTTTGGTTCTCAATCAAACTAACATTAGACGTATGCTCACAGTAGGTAAAAAGTTTCAAGACGACCTCAAGCAAGGACGTTTCAACAGTTCCCTCTCAGTTGATTCGGCAGTGCGCTTATCTTTAATGTTCCAATATTTTACTGGCGTTCGCTCCCTGCGTCAGTTTACAGCTGAATTTAAAGGCAACAGTTTAGTTGAAACTATGGTGACTCTACTTTCTCAAGCTATTCAAGAGCTCTCTCGTCCTATCGATGCCATTAAACATCAAGCTAAAACTGTTACGGTGGGTATTTCTCGTTCTGAAGAGCTGGCCGAAGGGCCCATCTTTGAAACTTTACGCGAATTTGACATTACTCCCGACGATTTACCTTACCGCGATTTAGCCTTCTTACGAGCTTTAAGCAAGACTATCAATAAGATAGTGGGCGTAACTCTCTACGAAGTAGACGGACTCAATACCTTAAATGAAGTAGTCGACACTACTCGCATTAAAGTTGTCAAAAAAAGCGGTATCTCTCTTACGATGCACTCTCGCTCCGAAAACGGTTCTCCTCTAGTAGGTACCAAGCAATGGGTGACTAACAACCGACGCTCTTACGTAGGCCATGGACATAACGACGAGTTACCTATGCTCATAGCCCCGGTGATTACTACTGGCCGTGTCGATCATTTAGCGCTGCTCCATTTGAACTTTAAGCAAGATTTGCCTTTAGCCGACAGGGTTGACGTTATTAAAAACTTGACCAACCGCTATGGCGATTTGGTAAGCCAAATTGAGGAAACCAATATTACTTGGAAGGACGAGTTCCTCAACTTGCTCAGCGTCGAGGAGTTGGCTACCCTCAGAGCTGCCGTTTTGGCTGAGCTGATTATTAAACGCCGTACCTAAAAACAAGTTAGCGGTAAGGTTTCACCTTGCCGCTATCAACAGCAGAAGCGTTAAACAACCAATTCAATAAAAAAATGCAGTCTCACTAAATATGAGGCTGCATTTTTTTATTTTCGCGGAAACAGCGACAAATTTATTCAACATTGACAGCTGGTGTACGTACCGGCAGCCAACTCGGAGTAGTACTTACCGGTATAATATTCGGATCTTCTTTTTGGCCACGCCGATATAATTTTATTAAGTCATATTTACCCTTATGAATTTCAATTAAATAAATATCGCGAATATCCAATTTGCGAGCCAAAGAGAAAGTGCCGGTAGCTCCTTTCCAGCAAGGACGAGCCTTTTTCTCTTTGGAATCGGCGCCAATTGAATGTAAATAAGCGCACATTTCCTGACGATTCTTAACGCCGTTTTTATAAGCGCTGAAAATAATATTCGCTGCATCATAAGCACTAGCGTCTAAATGGGAAGGCGAAATACCGCCAAAAAGACTGCGAAAACGCTCAGAATAAAGCTTAGTAGCTGGTTCGGGACTGTCGCTATGAAAATATCCAGCCAAGATCAAGCCCTCCACCGCATTGCCACCTACTGTCACCAAATCTTTGGTAAAGGGAGCTACCTGACCAGCGATAGGCATTTTTAAACCGCGAGAGCGTAACTCTTTAGCGAAAATAGCTAAGGGAGTACCGCGATGATCAGAAAAGAACACACAATCTACTTGATCTTGCTCCAATTTATCGATAACTTTATCAAATTTTATCCCAGTAAACTTGTTTTCCGAACCAATTTCTCCCCCCATTTCTTTAAAGCTGCGTCGGAAAAATTCGGCAACATTGGCTGAAAGCACACTGTCTCTATCGATAACTATGCCTACTTTGTGATAGCCGCCTTGCAATAAGTAGCGAGCAATAACGGCACAACGAGCTGCATTGGTATCACTGGCCGTAAAGATACAACGTCCCTGTTCCCAAATACCGGGAGCAGAGACGACCGGCGTAAGAATGGGAAGCTGAGCGGCATTAAATAAAGGTGACAGAGCCAAAGAAAATTGTGAACTGAAAGGGCCAATCACTCCCAAGTACTCTTTATCATTGCTAATACTGCTGCAAATACCGGCAGCAGTTTCCATGTTGGAACGATCGTCATAAATATCAACTACGGCCAAACGCCCGTCTTTAGCTCCACCATTTTTATTAAAATTTCTCTGAGCCATAGCAATACCATAAAGTAAACGATAAGCTTCCGGAGCGTCACACCCAGATAGTGTCATAAAAGCAGGTACTCTAAAATATGGCTTACCGCTCAAATGCACATTTACATTTTCCATCATTATATGCGCTTCGGCGTCACTTGGATGACGAGTAATAGCTTGGGACAGGCAGGCAATAGCTTTGGGCCAATTTTGCTGGTTTATATAAAGACGAGCGGTCTCTTTATCAGGGTTGACCAGTTCATAGGGAATATCAAATTCCCAACCTTGGCTATCTTTTAAATGATAAAAGCCACCCCAAGCGCCCCAAATAAAAAGCAAGCTACAAACCATAATCAACACTATGGACAGCTTGGAAGTAGTGGCTGCTCGCGGCGCTTTAAGGCTACGTTCCCCCTTAGAGCTGGCGTTGGCTACAACCACATGGCGCGGCCTTTTTATACTTTGGGTCGCTACCCGACGGAAAGACTCAGCTCTCAGTTCATCTTTAAGAATGGGATCGTCAGCCGCTACCGTTGAAAGGATAGAAATCAAGTCCTTAATAACCTGCTCCATATTTTGGTAGCGATCTTCAGGATTCACTTGCATACAGCGCAGCGCCAATTTGGCAAAGTCGGGGTTCAACTTGGGACAATAAGGAGCCAGCTGATGGCGACCATATATAGGTGAGGGTGGTTTGCCGGTCAAGACAAAATATAAAGTGGCGCCAAAAGAATAGATGTCACTGCGAGCATCAGTCTGACTGGAATCTTCCCACACTTCTGGCGGAGCATATCCTACCGAACCGACGGCAGAAGTATCTCGCTTCTTAGTAGGATCAAAAAAGCGAGCTAATCCGAAATCGATTAGTTTTATATGGCCATCAGAACTTACCATAACATTTTCCGGCTTAAGATCGCGAAAAATAACCGGTGGCTCTTGGCTGTGCAGATATTCCAAAACGCGAGCAATCTCCAAAGCCCAACGCAAAACATCTACCTCTCCAGGCGGTCCATTTTCTTCCACCAGTTGAGCTAAAGTGCAACCTTCAATTTCTTCCATAAGCAAGAAAGTAGAATCGCCCTCTGAGAAGAAATCGACTATAACGGGCAAGCTGCGGTGGATTAAAGTAGAAAGCAAACGCGCTTCGCGCTCAAAACTGCGCTTGGCTTCGGCCAATTGAGATTTATCGCGAAAATGGAGTTCTTTAAGAGCCCAAAATTTACCCGGCAAACGCAAGTCAGTTACTTTATAAACAGCCCCAAAGCCGCCTTTACCTAAAAGGCCCACTACTTTATAGCGTCCTTGCAAAACTTTGCCCTTTTCAACTACAGATGCAGGCTCATTCTCAATTTCTTTAATGAAGCCAGAGGTCGGCAGAGCCACAGATCCGGCGACCATTTTAAATTCCGGCTGTTGAGGCGCTTCTTTTCTGCCTATAAAATCTTTTTCTGCCACTATCCTACCCCACTTCTTCCACAGGAACCCTGATAAGTATAATTATACCTACAGCCGGAGCGGCTTTGGCTTCGATAGTACCATTATGCTTACGTACCACCTCGCGCACCAATCCCAAACCGAAGCAACTACCTAAACCGGGGTGAGAATTGGCAAAAAAAGGCTCAAACAAGCGAGGCAATTCTTCTTTGGAAATGAGCGTGCTGTTAGTCATAAACTCTACTTGCACTTGCTGTTCTTTATAAGCTGTACTTACTCTAACGAAAGGATTAGACGTCTGTTCTATTTTGATTAAATCACGCAAAAAGGCCAAAATATTGGCAAAAGCTTGTGACCATTGCGTGGAGTTGGCTCGCACTTGCGGCAATTCGGCATATTTAACTTGAGCGGCAATTTTATTCTCGGCGAAATCGTCGCGTAAAAGTTCCAAACTGTCCGCCACAACTTGGTTAATATCAGTAGAGGCCCGTACAAATTGAGAAAAGCTGACTTTATTTTCATTTTCTATAGAAGTGCGAGAATAAACCAATAGCTTTTCGATAATACCCTTACACTTTTGCACTGCGTCCTGGATAATGTGCAAGCGACGAGAATTGACCGGATCCTGCGAACTGCGCGATAAACTGCTAACCATAGTTAGAACAGCACTTAAAGGCTGACTCAATTCATGAGCCACGCCAGCGGCCAAGCGACCAACACCTGCTAAATGGCTTTCCTGAGCGATCTCACCTTTGAGTACTTGAATCTCTTCATGGGCCTTGGTAAGCGCCTCTTCGCGCACAAAACGCGGCGCCATCAAAGAAGCGACTGAAGCGGCGGCCTTCATAAGACTGCGCTCCAGTTCTCCTGGTTTATTGCTCCTATCCCAAACAGCGATCATTACCCCGCCGCCGGAATGGCCATGCCACACGGGTACAGCCACCATCCAGCGCCCCGAAGCCCTGGATTCAGCCATTTCCCCACTATCCCAGGCTTGCTTAAGCAAGTCTTTAACCATACCGGGACCAGTTTCTTCAGCAGTATTGCCAGCCTTAGCGGCTAAACGAAAACCGGTCTCCTCATGACCTGGCTGCAGATAAAGAGTACAACCGTCAGCTTCTATTTCGTCTAAACAGGCCTGGCAAAGCAATTGAGCCTGGCTAGCAAAATCGTCAGTAATAAGGGGCGCCTCCTGCAAAGCCAAAAGGCTACGCTGATAAGCGTCGCGTTTGCGCAACAAATTGTAAGACCACCAAGAATAAAAGAGGGCCAGCGAAGTGGCAGCCAGCCAAATGATATAAATCCACAAGGTTAAAGAACGAACCTCACCGCAGTTATTTTTTGCATTTGCTTTAACCGGATTTTTTCACACCCACCCGGCTCTTCTCCTCTTACATAACTAGACTGAGTTCAATTTGCATAAAATATTACAAAAATTAAATTAGGTAATTATTACTAGAAATATATAATGAGAGGCATATTATGCGTATATATTGCATCTATTAAGTGAAAACGCAAAAAAATGTAACAAATGGGGAGAAGATTGTTTTATCAAAAGTTCAGAAGTCATAAAAACGAATATCGCCCGGAATTAGGACTTTAGACTCTTTCATCGAGTAATACTTTATCAAAAAATAAAAAGTGACCATCCACAGTGGATCCTATGGACATGGCCACCAATATGAGATAAAATGCCCTTACGGTGACTTTCGTAAAAAGCACAACTCAAACTAAAGGGTGCGTTTTTTGTGTTCTTGTCGCATCCCCTTGGTGTTGTTTCCAGGCTCCTTACGCAAGCCACTTACAGAAAGCAGAAAAGCCTTTTGCGAGAAGGTCTACAGCTTTCTGGACTTCATAAAAAACCTCTGAAACCTCAACTTATGTTCGCAGAATCCGGGGCAGTAGCAGTTTGGCGACTTACCCACGCCCCAGATTCCAGAGAAAAGGAGGGCTCCTTTCCTATGCCCGATTGTATCAGAAAGATACCATTCGGGCAATAGGTTCGGAGTGCGGTTTTTGTGATCACTTCTCTACAGGAGATTCGTTAATTAAATGATCTTAGCTAAGAAAAATGTTTTTGGTTTCGCGACCATCGCCGCTACCGTCACTCTGAGCGCTGCTATTTTTGCCACAGGCTGCGGAGACAGCGGCGACACTACCGCTGCTGTAATCTCACCCAGTACCGCAAGAAACGCTATTGTCCTCTACTATGATAACGACTTAGCCAAACTCAGAAGCAGTAAGATTGATACTCTGAGCTGGATTATTACCAAAGCTGATGGCAAACTTTTAGCAGCTAGCAAAAATCCTCAAAAGATTGTCATCCCGGCAGAGGAAAAAACTTCCGCTACCTCTTCCACCACTTCCTCTACCCCGACCCCTACCAGCAGCGCTAAAGAAAGCGACAAATGCTATACTGTTTTGCAAATGGAGCAAGGCGTTTTCGATGAGATCGCTAAGGGTGGCGCCACTGTTACCGCTGTTTACTTTAACAGCACAGATAAAGACAATACCGACAAGATACTCGGCTTCAGTTCTAATTCCGATATCAATTGGGATTCTAAGAACAAGAACGGCACTGCCAACGCCAACTTCTTCCTTGATGAGAAAGGTGTCCAATATATTATGGGCACAACTCCTGACGTGCCAGTTATAGCTAAAGGTGGAACAGTTCGCTTATCTTGCAAAGTCAGATCCAAAGACTATGCCAAAGACAAAAAAGAAGCCGACATTATCCGCTTCGTGAAAGTAGATGCTGGCAATTATCTCAAAGCTGACGATAGTAGCAACGTCGTTGGTCAATACAAAGGCGTTGAGTACACCAAAGAAGAGGGCACTGAGGTGAAAGCCACCTTGAAGAATGCCAGCGAAGAGAAGGTGTCCCCGACCACGATATACGTTACTGACAAAAAGATCACCGGTTTTACTATTGAAAACAGTTATGCCGGTGTGCTCGCTCCTAAGAAGACAGATCCTGATACAAAGACTACGCCTGCTACACCTGCTTTAGACTATTCTTTCGGCATGTCAGAAGTTCAAGGTATTCCTGCCGGTACTTCTCCCAGCAGTAAGCCTGAGACAAAGACTTACGGTGTACGCCAAGCTGCTATGAAAGTTACGAAGATCGCTTGGGGCGGCACTGGTGGCGAAGAGCCTAAGTTAGATGCAACCAGTATTACCGGTGTTAAGTACGAAGTTACTAAAGTTGACAGCGCAGCTGTGAAAGCTGAAGACGCTGCGAAATATGAAGTCAAAGACAACATAGTTAAGTTTGGACTTAATGAGGCTGCTGGTAAGACGTTCACCGTCACGGGTACCTTAGGGAAGAGCGCACTTACTGGTGACAAGGATGTCACCGCCACTGCTGAAGTTAAACCTAGTGGAGCTGATGTCAACGTAGGTTTAAAGACCGCTGAAGATGTGGCTAAGAAGACGACGAAGTTTACCGGCGAGGTTAAAGGCGATGCTGGTAAAGAAACAGAGAAAAAACTTAAGATGTACGCTCAATTTGTTGAGACCGGCGTCACAGGCGGCTTGGAGTCTTACCTCTTCGAGATTCCTGAAGCAGCCAGTTTCACCTATCCCAGCGTCGCTGGCCTCTATGCTGCCGGTGCAGTGAAGGATACTCCTGCTTACACCGAAAAATTCGTCGGCGGTACCTTTGATGGTAAATACAAAGCTGAGATTGTCGGCGCTGATAAGCAAAAAACCAACGATTATACAATCACCGTCAGAGAAGCCGGTTTGAACCTTGAAGTCGGATTTGGCGATGGTAAAGATGGTAATAAGTACGCCGAAGATCAGACAGCCGCTTTTGGTAACTATAAGAACCTTAAATGGCAGGCTGTTACTATTAAGTAATAGTTCATCCCCCTACTTTTAGCTTATAGCTAAAGATCGACCAGGCCCGAATCTTTTTTCTTTAAGAAGATCCGGGCCTTTTTTGTGCCCCCCTCTTGCCAAGCAAGTAAACATTGTATATAATTCCGTCGTAAGCTTGTCGAGCTTATGCGCTGTAGTTGTATATTAAGTGTGTATTTTGCGTACGCGAAGCCAGAGAAATATAGTGTTAATTTTCGAGCTGATGTGCTTGCCTGGCTGATATAGGTTATAGATAAGCCTTACAATATTGTGAATGTTCAGATACTAGTCTAGTCTCTTCCCAAGTTATGATCAGGCCGTGTACGGTGGAGGCCAATTACTGTACGCATTTTCATTGCATAATAAATGCAAGAGCAAACAATCCCCGCCCAATCTTCTTCGAATAAGCGGATAAAGGGACTGTTTGAAAAGTAAGCGAATTCTAGACCCTAAAAAT
>OQVU01000768.1_pt1 | contig 12433 bp, 7 predicted proteins | sample 1691611 | NCBI WGS metagenome assembly OQVU01 (sample SAMN03418272, study PRJEB22391) | human gut metagenome | biome: human-gut; feature: organic feature; material: feces | host: Homo sapiens | place: Tanzania | collected 2013-01
TATTTGCGCAACGAGCAAGAAACCGACGGCAGCTGGTTTGGCCGTTGGGGCGTCAACTATATTTATGGCACAGGTTTAATTTTGCCCGCTCTCAACAGCGTCGGTGTCGATATGCAAAGCCCTTGGGTGAAAAAAGCGGCCGATTGGCTGGTTTCAGTACAGCACGAAGACGGCGGCTGGGGTGAATCTTGCGCTACTTATATGAATCCTTCCCTTAAAGGCCAAGGCAAAACTACCCCCAGTCAAACCGGCTGGGCCCTCATGGGCTTATTAGCCATGGAAGACCATAGCTACGATCAAGCCATCCTACACGGCTGCCGTCGGTTTCTTGCTCGTTGCGCAAATATTCTACGGCTTTGCGGATCATCATGTTGTTGTGAATCTTTTGCCCGGCGGTACCGTAAGCTTCAATGACATGGGCAGTAACGTCAGCTGAAGGGGGATCGAGCACTTCACCAAAATCGCAGAACGGTATTTGACAAACTAAATCGCAAGTGTTGTCTTTGTCGAAGGCTCCCCAAGCACCGTTGCTGGAGCGCAGGGCGTTGAGCCAGTGGAAACCGCGCTTTAGGGCTATATCTACTTCAACGGTGTTGGCAGCTTGGTTACGGTAACGCATTAAAGCGGTCATAGCTACAGCTGCATCGTCAATATCCGGATAACAATCATTTTCATATTCGAAGGCCCAACCGCCGGGCTCGACGCCGGGACTGTTTACTTGCCAGTCGCCTCTAGATAATATTTGTTCATCCAAAGTATAGCGCAAAGCCTTTTGAACCATTTCTTGGTGTCCGTCGGTGCCGCAATCGCTTAAAGCTACTAAGCTCAAAACCGTATCCCAAACTGGTGAAGTGCAGCATTGCAAATAAGTGCCTTGTTCAGTTTTGAAAGCCCAAGGCTCGTTGAAGGCTTGTAAACCGGCTTTCATCACTGGGTGTTTTAATGAGTAGCCTTGAGTGTATAAACCTACTAAGGCATAGATCCAAGGAGGCTGAATGCCTGCCCAGCAACCATCATTTTCTTGACGCTCGATAATCCACTGTTCGCAGAGCTTTAAAGCCATTTTGCGCAAGGGCTTAATAGGTGATTTTGTAGTGTAAAGGCCCAAAAGTTTGTCGGCTGCGGCAAAGAACTTACCCCAAGGAGTGGTTGCTTTGGGCAATGAGTAGTCCATTTTGTCGCGTCCCTGAGGGAAGAGCTCGTCCAAGCGTTTCTCAGCGGGTAGCTTTTTGACGGGATGATCGGCCGAAATTAGGCATAGTGACACAATGGTGGCTCGTCCCCAACTGGCAAATTTGTATAAGTTGATAGGAAACCAATTAGGTAAGAGGACAATTTCCGGCGGTAAGTTGGGGCAAGCCTCCCAGGGCCATTCTCCCAAAAGGGCCAGCCAGAAACGAGTAAATACTCTTATATGCTTTAAGCCACCTTTAGATAAAATCCATTCCCTGGCTTGACGCATATGTGATTCTTCAGGAGAATGGCCAGCTATTCTTAAAGCTACATAACTTTCAACTGTAGCGTTAATGTCTCCCAGCTTGGAATCATAGTAGACGCTCCAAGAGCCGTCTGGACGCTGCTCACTGAGAATAGAGCTCACTACATCGTCATACTTAGGATCATCTGTAATGCCAAGGAAGTACATGGCAATAATCCACTCGGCTTCAATCGCTGAGTTCGTTTTTAAAAAGCCTGCCCAGTAACCGCGCTCGGTTTGTTCTTTCTTGAGCCAATTTACGGCTGAATTGATGGTTGTATTAAGTGATTGCGCCCAAGCATTGCGCTCTTGCTCGCTGGCAAAGGTAGCTCCTTGGGTAGCAAAAATGGGAGGCTCAGGCAGGACGACTTCCTGCGGTTGACCTAAATTTTCGGATTTGCAATTGAACATTTTTTCAGCTGGGGAGTGCATGTGACTATCGGTCATGCTGGGAGGTCTCTCCTTGGTAATTATTGTTATTTTGAGTATCGGAATGAAGCTTGAAAAATTGCTCAGCTCGTTTTTGCTCACTGGTTTGCAATAATTTGAGACGCCCAAAAACATCGGTAACAAAGGCGATAATAAAGACGAGACTTAGAACAAAAGCTATGTTCCATTGTCTATTATAGGCGTTTAAAGCTTCTTGCTCGGCAGGCGGAGCATTATCTGGTCGCGGTTGAAGAAATTGCGGATCGAGCGTATAGAGTAAATAAGCTACGCTAACTATGGTAATTGTCTTCAATAGGCGGGCTATGAACCAGACAGAGGTGAAACTAGGAGTAATACCGTTCTTTTTTTCGCGGCGTATGAAATAAAAGTCGCTTACCAGCATACAAACGGCAATTACTAGCAATATTATGGGCACAATGCTGCAAACTAAGGTATAAGCCACTATTCACCTGCTCACCGAAACAATTTGGGGGCAGGCAATTGACGGCAGAAACTATCCGCCGTGTCTGTAAAATCATAAAAAGCGCCCAACCCAAAGACCACTTTCTCTTCAGTTCAGTAAAAGCCTTTAGCCTAGTGGGCAAAAAGTCTGGCCGACAGTTGGTTTGCAGTCTAAGCTAAGTCAAACCGATCACCCGGTATATCTCTACAGGAGCGGTGCGGTTACGAACATAGATGCGGCGTACGAATCTGGCTTGTATGCCTTCATCCAAACTGTCACCACAAATAAATATTTCGTTTGGTCTGCTATTGGATAGATTGCTCAATCTGGTTGCTCCGGAAAGCAAGTCACGCATATTGTCTACGGTAAACGGCCCTTTAGCCAAAGTCGGCTTTACCAACCCTGAGTATATGCCCGAAGCTATAGGGGGAAGCTTTAGCAAATGGTAATTTTGCCCCAGCTGTCGGAGGCTCATTCGAGTGCGAATAATGGAGCGCACAGCCCTTAAACCGGCATATTCGTCTATAAAAGCAGCCTTGATATTGGCTCCTTCGTTGAGGATAATGAATCCTCCGTTTATTTCGACAGCTTCACGCATGACTTGGCTTATATGGGCTGCCAATTGAGTTAAAGATAAGGTTGGCAAAGGTAAATTTTTTAAAGAAGCGGTCATGGTAAGCACTGTCACCAAAGGGGGCACGGCAGGCTCTTTCGATTCTATTAAGCTCTTTAAAGAATGTAAAGGAACTTGATGCTCTGGCCTTTCGTTATGGTACAGAAGAGCGTCGTTATCTTGACTGTCCAATAATTCTTCCTCTTGGGAATAAGAAGGGATAAGTAAGTGATCATTTTGATAATTCTGTATAAATTGTTCGGAGGGGTGTTCTTCTCGATCGGTTTGCTCGATTCCGATTTTTTGGGCGTCATCCCAAATATCTCCCGCACTTGATAAAAAGGGATTGCTCGCTTGAGGTACTGCAGCTTTAGCGTTACTTTCTGAGTAAGATTGAGAAGAGTAACTTGACGATAACATAGCCTGTTCAGCTTCATTGTCTTTTAGAGGAGGTTGAGTAAGTTTAGGAGAGAGCTGAACTTTTTTGTCTGTCTGGGGTAGGGTTGGCTGGTGAGAAGTCGCGTCGATATTATGTAAAACGGACTGAGGTTCTGGGGAGGTCTCAGGGTTGGGCTCAGCAACGTAATGTACCGCGCCTATGCGCAGCATTCTGACTACTTGGATAAGTTTCTCTTTTAAGACCAGAGCTGAATTCGGGCGGTATTTGGGATTCTTGTTCATTAGCCACATAATGATTTGCTCTATTTCAATAGGCAAATGGGGATCTACCGATGTCGGCCGTTGAGCTTTGTCATATACTTGCATACGCAAAATTGCCGCAGCGTCTTCAGCTGAGAAAGGAGTGATGCCACAGAATATTTCGTATAAAATAACCCCCACAGCATAAAGATCTGAGCGCAAATCGGCTTCTTTACCCTGAGCTTGCTCGGGAGACATGTAGGTGCAAGTGCCTAAAGCCGTACCGGACTTAGTTAAGGCTGTCAAATCGGCGGCAAAACTTATTTTCGCCAGGCCAAAGTCGAGCACTTTTATGTGACCAAGATGATTGACAAAGATATTGTCTGGTTTCAAATCGCGGTGAATAATACCTCGGCTGTGAGCATGATAGAGGGCGTCGCATAGCTCTGCGGTCAGAAGCAGAATATTCTCCGGTGAAGGACGGTAAGCCCGCACATAATAACGCAGTGATTTTCCCGTCAACAACTCCATTACAATAAATGGGCGACCGTGAAAAGTGCCATATTCGTAAACCTTAACTATGCCGGGATGGTTGAGCTTTTGAGCTGCCTGAGCTTCACGGGCAAAGCGCTTGCGAGACGATTCCCTTTCACATAGGGCAGAAAGCAGCAATTTGACAGCCACATCCTGGCCGGTAACTCTATCCAAAGCACGATAGACTTCGCCCATGCCGCCGCTGCCCAAACGCTCTAGCAGCAGGTATCTATTTTCTATAACTTGGCCGTCTATTTCCATCTTAAACTCATGACTGATTATTACACATATCGGCTGACAACAGAAAAAGGCGGGGGCCGACTTTTGCTGTAAAAAGGATCGGCACGTCCCGCTTTGTTTTTCCCCCGTTATCGGTTCTTATGAGTACATTTTCATTGATTGAAAAAAAACTACAGTTCGAAGCGCGTATCTTCTAAATACATCTCTAGATCCTGGCTGGGAATACTGATTTTCAAAATTTTGCCGGTCTTTAAGTCCATATAGAAGAGCATACCCTTTTCGGTATCGAGGCGAGCTGTCTCCACTTCTTTGCCATCGGGCATAGTGATAGTTTCATCAGAATCGGCTCTCTGAATGGTTAGATCCTGCACTTTGAGAGAACCGGGGATGAAGGCTTTGAAACTATAATTCTCATCATCTTCGTTTTCAGCAGCGGTATTTTGATTGAAAGTACCGGCTCCGGTTTCGCCACCTTGACTTTTGGAAGCGGCGTTTTTTCAATCAATGAAAATGTACTCATAATTGACTTTTGGAAGCGGCCTCATCGCTCTTGGCTTCAAAAACTGAAGCGGAACTGGGAGCAATAACTTCGCTGGAACTTACCACTCCGGTATTGGGATCTACTTTGGGTAATGTCGAGTCGGATTGAGCTTCCTCTGTGTTTTTTTCGAGAGTAACTATCGGACTTTGTTCTACTATCAAAGCCCATTGCGACAAGAAGCGCGGATCGGCAAGATAAGTTCCGATAGAATAAGGAATTTGGCGAGTTTTAGACTCGGTAGCTTCAGCTTTGTTTGCAGAGTCGTTTTTGACGACTACTTTTTCTGTACCTTCGGCAGCTTTGTCCTTTTCAGCTTCGGCAGCTTGCTGCTTGGCTTCATCGTAGCAAGCTTTTATTTCTAGCAAACGATCTTTGGTCTCTTGGCGTAGCTTCAGCTCGGCTTGCTTTTTAGCTTCAGCTTCGGCGGCTTCTTTTTCCGAGTCAGAAATAGCTTCCTCTGGAGCTTCTTCGTTTTTGTTTACCTCTCCGGAAGCACCTTGAGCAGCTTCACTAATTCCTTGGCCAAGTTTATCAGCCTCTGCAACGTCAGTAGAGGTTGCATCCTGCTTCTGGCTCGGCTCCTGGTTGCTGTTCGCCTTTTCGGTGCTCGATTCCGTCGCAGTAGGCTGGCTCTGCGTCTTGGGTTGCGCACTGTCAAGCGTGGGCTGAGCAACCGCGTTAGCTTGTTCAACTTGAATAGATTCAGGAAGGGGAGGATTTTGTTCAAGCTGAGCTTCTTCCGCTTGTACTTCACTTTGTTTTTCGGCCTCTGCTTTTTCGCGCTCTATAAGCGCTTTCGATTTAGCTGGTCTGGGAAGTGACTTTGAGTCCTTGAGATCGAGAACTTGGGTTATATTGGCCCCTTGGAAAGAAAAACTCTCATGGCGAACTTTGGCACCGTTGTCTTCGCTTGTTTGGAAAGAAAGAGGCAGGCCGTTTTGATTCATGCTGAGTGTACTTTCAAATATCAGCGGCGTCTCTTCGCGCAAAATTACCGACTCAGATTTAAAATCGTAAGTTTCACCGCCTTCGCGCACTTCCATATCATACATATAAGAGCTTTCCAAGCCGATCAGCTTGCCTTTATGGTAAATACCGTAAGTGCGTTTTTCACCTATAGGCCACTTGAGAGCAGTTTTGAAATAATCGGTAGTGCGAGGTGGACGGGGAGAAAACTTCTCTACATAAATATCCATAGCTTGAAGATCGCCGCTTTCCCACAGAGTAATATGGGAAGCGTTTATAAAACCCGATTCGTTGGTAGTGGGATCGAAAGCTACCCAGCCGTCTTCAGAGCCAAGCCAAGCTTCTGTCCAGCGATGTACTGTAAATGAACCTTTATTATAAGACAAACCTCCCACAACGCGAGCGGGAATCTTTACGGCTCGCAACAGAGCGGTTAAAAGTAAAGCTTTGCCTTCAGGGTTACCAACTTGATTCTCTAAGGTTTGGCGCGCCGAAGGTAAAGCTACACCTTCAGCTATTTGGTTAGATACATAACCATTTAAGCGCTGGGCGGCTTGGAAGGCTGTTTCCGATTTCCAAGTGACTTCTTTGGCTTTAGTTGTCAGGCTATTTACTTCAAGCTCAATGCCGGGACAAGCTTGTAAATACTTTTTGAGTTCATCGGGGATTGTTTCTGTAAAAGGAAATTTTGCTTTGGGAGTTTCGCTTTTTAAGTCGCTACTCACCACAGCACGTCCCTTAATTTGCCCTTCTTTTACTTCGCCGTAAAACTGTTGCTTGTAATTTTTGATTTGGTGTTGAGCTAATTCTCCACCGCGCAATCTCAAATCGACAAAAGCTTCTAAATGGGTAAGCTTGTCTGGATCTTGGAAATAAATATTGGAAATTTCCGAATTAGCTTTAATGCGTTGTCCAGAAGATTTGGCAACAGACGAAACCACGCCGGGAGTAGAACGGCGGAAAACTAAGCCTGAACCGATCTCTCTGATTTCGGCCAACTCGTAATTTTTGGCATAAACTCGCACGTAAGCTAGAGGAGCGGAGTTCGCGTCGGTAATTTTATAGACAAAAGTTGTGTGTGCAACTCCATCGCGGTCTTTCCAAGTTTCTTTTATCGGTTTGTAGACAATAGTTTTGCCTATACCTTGTAAGATGGGATCGTATGTATCTAAAACTCCGCCCTGAGAAGCGGCTCTGACCATAAGCCAGTAATGTTCTGGAAAAGTATCGAGATGGCCCCACAAGTTGTTAAATACAATCAGAGGAGGCTGGTTGGCCGAATATTTTTGCAAATATCCTTGTTCTTTGCCCATGTAATTGTTGTTCTGAGCAATAAAATCTTCGGAGTATATACAATTAACGCTTAAAGCATCTTTGCTCTTAGCCTCACCTTGAATACATAGAAACAGTGCCGGCGCTAAGGTTTTTTTGTCAATTTGTGTGTTGGCGGTAAACTTTAAATCTTGTACAGCATCTACGCCCATTTTTATACGGGAGGTAGAATCCATAACATAAGTAGACTGGCCGCCCAAAGTTAAAAGGCGGTTGATCTTATATTGGGAGTAGCCTACCAACTGACCGGCATACTCTATAGCAAAATAATTGTCAGAGCCCACAGCCAGATTGTTTTTTATAACTCGCGGCCCTTGGGGAATTTCTGTTTCCGGCAGCGGTTGGGCCAATTCCAACTTAGCTGGACGCTCGTTTATTTTGGCAGTGTTTTTCTTTTTCGCTTTTACCGGTGAAGGAGCGGGGGCGTATTTATCCCAGGGGTTATTACCGGTCACCTCAGGCAGATTCTCTTCTACTTCGGGACTGCCTTCGGCGGTAGCTGGGATGGGCATAGTTTTTGAAGAGGGAGCAGGAACTGAGGCTTTTTTGTTATTTGACGGCTCAGCTTGGTATCTGTCCCAAGGGTTGACTGAGGAATCGGTAGTCGAAGGTGCTGCCGATTGCTTCTCCGCGTTAGGAGCGGTCTCTTTGGTTGCGGTTGTTGGCTCAGCTTGGTACTTGTCCCAGGGATTGGCTTGAGCTACCACTTGAGAATAAGAATTGTATAGTTGGCCATGAACTTGAGGCTCTTGTGAGTAAGCTGCCGATAAAGGAGCTAAGCAAAGTAAAGAAACAGCTGCTGCAGTAAAGGTGAGTCTGTTCATAAGCTTGAAAAAATTCCTGACCTAATGCGTAAAAATTCGTGTTCTGATTAAACAGAATGGTAATTGTTTCAAAAGTTGCGGCTTTTCCTTTTAGAAAAGTAAGTCGACTTTCTTTCACTACTATAAATTCTTAGTTAAGCGCTGAAAAGCTCTTGTAAATAAGCATACATTTCCGGATCGCGTTGTTCTACCAGAGGTTTTAGAGTCGGCTGAAAATAAGCTTCTACGGTTTCGGCAAAATATTCTGCCGGATTGGTAGATGCATAACTCGAAACCAAGCCTGTGCGGCTATGGCGGAACTTGTTCCATAATTGTACGGATAAAGGTAAGCGACGTCCATGCCCTTCACTAAAGGCGTTGTCGTAAGCGTGGGCAAATTCGTGTCTAGCTACTGAATGATTGGGCTGTCCTAGTTGTTCCTCACCTATAACCAAAAGACGACGGGAAGAGTCATAAAGTCCACGCACTTCAGACCAATAACGGCCATCGAAAGTTTTTTCGGAGGGAGCTACTACATACATGCCTTTTATTTTCAGTTGAGTGAGGGCCTGGCGGCGATCCAATACTATTATGTGAGCGCCGAATGATCTTACCTGAGAAATAATTTTAGCCCCCATAGGCTCCAGTTCGTCCTGAACTTTGAGGCGTGAAGCTTCAGTTGGAGCGTAGTAGATCATGCGGTTGATTGTTTCGCGTACGGGTGAGTAAACCTGATGGCGAACACGTTTATTGGGATTGGGGACGAAGCCGGAAAGTTGGATCGTAGTCGGAAAAATTAAATTTTGCGGTTGTTTTTGTCCTTCTTGTTCGGATTTGCTGCGGCGAAAAGAATCCAAATCGCTGAGCAGTCCGTTAAAATCACGTTCCGGTTTTTCTTCCTCTTCGTCCTCTTCTTCCTCTCCGATAACATCTATACCCTTATGCCTGAGAAGTTTGCGGCGCAGCTTCTTGAGATAAGCTTTGGCCTCGGGTGACAAAGTAACTGAATCTTCCAAGTTGCCTTGCAAAGCTAAGGCTACTTGGTCTTCAATGTCGCCTACTTCCTTTAGTATATTAGACTTTACACTGCGGGCCATTTCGCGTTGAACGGCCTGCAGATAACCTGCGTCGTATGTCCCTAAGTTAGGACCGCGAATTTCCATACCCATAAGCAGATACCCTTAGCAAACGATCGATAGAGACGGAGCTGCGGAGCTCCTCTCTATTCTAACAAATAAATCGTCCTTCAAGCAGAATCAGGGCCTGTCCGTATTACAGAGAACGAATACCTTTGGTAATAGGCATACGACGATCCAATCCCAAGAGCACAGGCGACAGTTTTAAGCCGATCGGCCCCTGTTGACGTTTGAATTCGCTGCGCTCTACTAGGCGGACAACTCTATCTACCATAGTTTCCTCGAAGCCCTCGGCTTTAAGTTCGGCTTTAGTGCGCCCTACTTCCAAATAGGCTTTAAGCATGGCGTCCAACACATCGTAATCGGGCAAGCTGTCGGAATCTTTTTGGCCTTCATGTAATTCGGCTGAAGGAGGACGGGTAATAATGAGAGGGGGAATTAGCTCTTCATCTTTGTTTAAATAACGGCAGAGAGAGCGAACCTCGTTTTTGTAAAGGTCCATAATGGGAGCAATGCCGCCGGCTCCGTCGCCGTACAAAGTTGAGTAGCCCACTGCCTCTTCAGCCTTATTTCCAGTGCATATAGCCAGCCAGCCGAACTTATTGGACATAGCCATAACCAAGATAGCGCGGATGCGAGCCTGTATATTTTCTTCTGTAATATCGAAGTCGCGTCCCGCAAAGGCTGGAGCCAGCAGCTCGGTAAAAGCAGCTCTGGGCCCTTCGATAGGTAACAATTGTAAATCGATACCGAGGCTGTGGCAAAGCTTGGCCCCTTCCTCTTCACTTACGTCGGTGCTGAAGCGGCTGGGCATATAAATGCCGTGTACATGTTTTGCTCCCAGAGTTTTTACAGCCAGGGCGGCACATAAAGCTGAGTCTATACCGCCGGAAATACCCAACACGACGTCGGTAAAACCGTTTTTGCGCATATAATCGCCTAAGCCTAAACATATAGCTTCGGTCAATTCGCTTTCTTTAGCCCAATTCTCATCTTCAGGGGGAAATTGCGTAGGCTGAGCGGTGCTCTGTGTAGTTAATGTCCAGAGAGTACAGCACTCGCGGAAGCGTGGCGCATAGTTTAAAAGCTGGCCTTGATCGGAAACAAGCAGAGAGCCGCCTTCCAAAATAATTTGGTCTTGGCCGCCTACTAAGTTGGCTTCTAAAATGTGCACTCCCAGCTCTTGGGCACGCTGTTGCAAGAAAGCCACATGTTGATGCCACTGTCCAGAAACAAAGGGACGGGCGGCCAAATTGATGACTAAAATTTGTTCGCTATTGTTCTGTTTTTCTTGTTGAGCTAAGGAAGTAAACTCTTCGTCCAAAACTTCATCGTCAACGGATAAGAGCAACTTGAAGCCTTCGCATTTACCTAAGGCGGCGGCGACAGAGCTGTTGTTGAAATATTCGGAAGCTGAAAACCAGGAATGATCGTGTAGAGCCGAAGCGCATAAAGGAGTGATTTCGATTTTTTCAACGTAAGAAAGCAAAACAGCTCCGTTGTAAAGTACTTCTTCTCCGTCTTCTTGGATGACAAGTGGAGAACCGACAAGCACTTTTATATCTTGACAAGCTTCGGCTATAGCGTGCCAAGCTTAATAGCGGTGGTAAAAGTGCGGTTATGAAGCAAGTCATGAGGGGGATAACCGGTAAGTGCCATCTGAGGGAAAATGGCCAGCGAAGCGTGCTTTTTTTTAGCCTGTTCGATGGCTTTAATGATTTGGCGACTGTTATTTTCGATATCGCCAACAGTGGGATTGGTTTGTGCTATAAACAGTTTCATAATAGGCTGATCGCCTTTCTAGCTAACTAGGTAGCAGTGCTGTAAAGAAATGCTATTTCTTGACTTCAGGCAAGCGGGGGAGAGGGCGGAATACCACATGGAAAGCTTCGTCATCGGTACCGATGCACAAATCGGAGTTTTCGCCGAAGTAGCTGCAGAGAGATTCTACCTTTAATCCGCTGATACGATAATTTTGTACCGGTTCTTTGCGCATAGAAAGTTTATAACCTGTATCTTTGAGCTCTACAGTTCCAACTTCGCAAATGACCGAATCGAAGGGGCCCAGGTCGCCTTCGTCTGTGGTACCTACGCTGAGAATACGGAAACGATTTTCTCCATTAGGCTGAAAATTAAGGTCGGAACAACTGCGGCCGCCGTTGAGAAATTCACGCAAATCGATATCGGTGCGCTCCAGTTCTACTAACTTGTTATTTTCTAAGCGAGTAACTACCAGCTGGCCTGGATGAGCGGAATCGCCGCGCAGTCCCAGGAAAATATAGGTATTCTGTTGGCCATCTCGTAAAGCGGCGCAGCCCTCTATCTGCAGATGATCCGGGGTCATACCATCGGCAGGCATGGGAAAAGGATTAAATACATTTACTACTCTGGCGATCCAACCGGAATAAGGATCGTGGCCCACTTCAATTTCAAAAGCTCGGCCTGAGCCGCCTTTCCAATAACCGCTTTCAAAGGCATAAAAATGGTAGGGACGGCCGGGAACTTGGCATACGGCTTCCAAGTCACTAGCTTTCTGAGCGGAGGAATTGCCATCGACATCCCAAGCAGTTATTTCTATAGGTAAAAATTTGGCGCCTTTATCTTCTTTGACCTGAAGTATATGTAAGCGAGGTTTGTCTGATTTTGTTTTTACGTCTGAAACGGTTATGATGGCGTTTTGGTTTAAGTTGGTCATGCCGCTGATGTCAGCCGGATCGGCCAAAGCTGGAACTGCCAAGCCTAAAGCCAAAACTGTACTGCACAGGGCAAGGGAAAATTTAGACGCTATAGACACGGTACCATACCTCTCTTCTCGCATAGATGTTCTTGGGGCGGTAAAGCGCACAATTTGCTGAAGTCAGCAAAATCCGAATAAAGTTTAAACTTAAAATTGCTCAGGGATCAACGAAGGGAGTGCGCGTCCCTGCCCGCAAATAGCTCTGTGTTATTCTTAATAGATAATTTTTTCCCCTCCGGCGCTTTTTCCGCTTGGGATCGGGGTTCTTGGATAAAAAGCAATCGGGAGTAAATAACAAAAATGGAAACTGAAGGAATAGGCCTCTCACTGGCCGATGTCTAATTCCCCAATTCACTAGCTGCGAGCGCTTCATTCAACTCAGTATGGTGCAACCAAAAATAAGGACGAAACTTTTCCCGAGTTAGCCTTACCGACTCGCGAACATATTCGGAATCGTCTAAACAACGACGCTGCCATATATAAACTTCGTTGTCATGTACAGCCACTCCCACCATAGACACGG
>OQVU01000773.1_pt1 | contig 12414 bp, 9 predicted proteins | sample 1691611 | NCBI WGS metagenome assembly OQVU01 (sample SAMN03418272, study PRJEB22391) | human gut metagenome | biome: human-gut; feature: organic feature; material: feces | host: Homo sapiens | place: Tanzania | collected 2013-01
ACCGCCGCACGCCGCAGCGCGTGGGCACGGGCTTCTTCTTCGGACTCTGTCTGACGTACATCTTCACCGCACGCTTCTTCATCGAGTACACCAAGGAGGTGCAGGAGGCGTTCGAGGCTTCGCTGCCGCTCGACATGGGACAGCTGCTGAGCATACCGTTCGTGGCTATCGGCGTGGCGTGCATGATTGGCGGCAAGTGGATGGACCGCTTCCGCGATTTCTGTTCGGCGCCGAAGAAGTAATCGTCGGCGCCGAACAGGCTCTACACCCCGCATTTTCACTGGTATATAACCCTTTAACAAAAAACAATATGAAAAAACTACGCTACTTCGCGCTCTCTCTGCTTGCAGCACTTTCGCTCGCAGCTTCAGCGCAGACAACAAAACCAAACCCAGTGACGCTTACTCTCGACATTCACGAGTGCTATGTTCACGAGACAATGACGACAACCGACAAGACCGCATACTATTATGTAGGCTATCTTGAGAAGGAGATCTTCGACAATCTCGGCTACAACGACGACGAGACTCTCGCCAGCGAAGACAAAAAGTGGTTCGAGGAGATGGCAAATGGCTATAAGACAGATGTTCAGGAGATTGTACAGTCGTTCTGCTTCAAGGGCGATGCTGCAGAATATCAGGCTGCGCTGCTGCCCGACCATGAGTATGTGATCTGGTATCACGGCGTCGACGAAAACGGCAACAACACTACCGCTATCAAGCGTCTGCCGTTCCGCACGAAGCCTGCGCAGCACATCAGCAACCGCATTAAGCTGGAGGCAGAGAAGACGGCTGAAGGTGTGAAGGTGACCTGCACTCCCGACGATCCTAACCTCTACTACACTACCGGTTCTATCGCAAAGGCGAATATGGTTGACGAGTTCACCGGCGACGACATGAGCGTGCTCGACTATATGCAGACCGGCATCAGCACACAGATATACGACTACCTTGCTAACGACGAGTTCAGCGGGTGGTTCGAGACTAATGCCAACCAGGGTCCTTATTCTGTGACATTCGGCGGCATTCAGGAAGGCGAGGAGTATTACATCGTGGCTGCTTACGTAGACAGCGAGGCTGCCATCTGCTCAGAGATTGCTACCGTCGAAATCGACGCTGAGGGCAATCTTACCGGCATCAACAGCGTTAAGAACAACACACCGCTCGTTGCCGACGGCGTTTACACGCTCGACGGCACACGCGTAGGCACAACGCTCGGCGACGTTCAGCGTGGCGCATACATTGTGAAGTTCAACGGACGCACACACAAGGTTATCAAGCGATAACATTCTTTTTCAATGGAATAAACTCTAAGGGGGTGCACTTGTCTCAAGTGCACCTTTTATTTTATTGGTGCTATCTTCAGGGGGTGCACTTGTCTCAAGTTTTTTGTTGGTGCTATCTTTAGGGGGTGCACTTGTCTCAAGTGCACCAACGTAGCATGAGGTGGTATTGTTGGTGCTTCTCTTGTACTGTTGTGCACTTCTTTTGCTCGGTTGGTGCACTTCTTGCTCTGGCAAGCGGCAAAGCCGAGCGGAGACAAGTGCACCCCCTTGGAGACGATTACCGCGACGATGTAATGTTGTTACCGCAATGGTGTAATAGCATTACCACGCTGCTGTAATGGCGTTACCATATTGCTGTAACACCATCACACTCTATGCTATCCGCGTTTACTCTCTGCGCTATCCGCGTTTGCGGCGTACAAATGCCTCGCACTCCGCCAGTATCTTCACCCTTGCCACCTTCATCACCGCGTAATAAAGCGCTACGGCGAGCACGAAACGCGTGCCGAGCAGCAGCCAGAGGTTGCTGATAGAGAGCGTAGCGTAATGGACGGCGCTCATCACGGCGGCGGCAGCAAGAGCGAACGGCATCACGTCGCGCAGGAACATGCGCAGGCCGTAGCCCGTGAGACGGCGCACGAAGAAGAGCCACACGCCGAGCCATGCGACGTTGAGCGCCGTGTAAGCCTCCACCATGCGCGTGATGCCCTGACGCCAGAGCATCATCATCACGCCTATCTGCACCACGCCCAGCGAGAACGTACACCAGAAGAACGTGCCCGAGCGGCCCTTCGAGATAATCATGTTGGAGAACAGCGTGGCGATGGGCATCGTGGCGCCCGCCACGCATAGTATCTGTATCAGCGCAGCCGAGGCGAGCCATTTCTCGCCGATGGCAAGCACGATGAACTCCTTAGCCACCAGTCCGAAGCCCAGCAGCAGCGGGAAGGCGATGAACGCCGTGAAGCGCATCATCTTGCGGAACACGTCGGTCTGGCGCCCAGGCTCGTTGCCCAGACTCACGAGCACCGGCTGCGCCACCTGCGCCACCATGCTCTGCACCAGCGAGTAGCACTTCGTGTTCCACTGATACGCCTGGTTGTAGTTGCCCGTGTCGCGCGGCGAGAAGTAGTGACCCAGCAGGATGTTGAGCACGTTGTTGTTCACGTGCGTCATTATCGTCGTGGCGAGTATCTTGCACGAGAAGCGGAACATGCGGCGCACCGGCTCGAACGAGATGCCGCGCAGCGTGGGGCGCCACGGCGAGTAGTGCCACTGGAAGAAGGTGTTGATAGACACGTACACCAGTCCCTGCGTGGCGAGCGACCAGTAGGCTGCGCCCGCAAACGCCATGCCCACACCCACGAGGCTCGACGAGATGACGGCGATGGCGCCGGCGGCTGCCTGCTGCTTCGCCTTCAGATGCTTGAAGAGGTAAGCCGACTGCGCCGTGCTCAACGAGGCGATGATGATGCTCAGGAAGGCGTAGCGGCAGAGCGGCACCACGCGCTCCGTGTGATAGTAGTCGCCGATGAGCGGTGCGGCGAGGAAGAGTGCGGCGTAGAGCGTGGTTGCCACGATGATGTTGAACCAAAACACCGAGTTGTAGTCCTCCGGTCGCGGGTCCTTAAGGTTGGTGAGTGCCGTGCGGAAGCCGCTGTCCTGTAGCGCCGTCGCCACGAGCGAGAAGATACTTATCATCGCCATCATGCCGTAGTCGGACGGCGAGAGCAGTCGTCCGAGCACGATGCCGAACGCGAGGCCCACCACCTGCTGCACGCCACTATTCAGGCCGCCCCAGAGCAGGCCCTTCGCTGTCTTTTCCTTCAGTGTTTCCATATCGTTTTTCTCTTTTCTCCTGCAAAGTTACACTTATACCGCCACATTCTCCGAGTTTTCGCGCATAATCTTCGTTGGCGCCGCAAGATTCTCCTCTTAGGGAGTGCACCAACCGAGCGATGTTGATGTGCCCGTTACTACGTTGGTGCACTTGAGACAAGTGCACCCCCTGAAAGGCATCCTAACCATCTGCAGATCCGTGGAAGAATATACTGAAAACCTACCGAAGAAAGTCAATCGGCTTGATATATGTCAAATTATTCTTAATTTGAATAAAAAACTTTCAAATTTCTTGTGTGGTCGTACACAAATTATTATCTTTGCAGCGTGTTCGAGAGAATGCAATGTTTTTTCATTAGGTTAGTAGTTTGATAGATTTTAAGGTAAAGATTATGTTATTATTTTTTGGACCAATTGCAGTTTTTGCATGATTCAAAATTATTAATGTAACATTATTCTTTGAGAGGCCGGTGCGAGTGATTCGTGTCGTCCTTTTTTTGTCTCAAAAAAAAGGAGGTTGTAGTGTTGATGTGTTGTTATGTTGACAAATGCCTTGTATTGTTTATGTGTAGAAATGGTTCTTCTCAGTAAGAATGTTCCGTGGATTCCGTGGGAATATTGATATTCTCCCACAGATTTCACTGATCTGCACAGATGGTTAGGGTGCGTAGGTCCTCCCACGGAATCCACAGATTTCGCAGAAGTTAGGCTGCGTGGCACAGCTGTGATAATAAAAATTCCTGAAGGACTCACATTATTAAATATGTTTTTGTAAATTTGCAAAAACACCCAAAACAAATCTCAACATCTCACCACCTCACCATCTCACCATTATGCATAAACTCCTCCTCTCTCTGCTGCTCTCCTTGGCAGCCATCACCACCACATACGCATCCGACTGGCTCTCTCGCATCGACGACGACCGCCGCGTGTGCCGTCTCTCCATCCCCGGAACCCACGACGCCTGCACAGGCTACGGCTTCGTTGCGCAGGACACGCTTGCGGGCAACTATATCGCCTGCACACAGCAGTTGGACATCAGCGCACAGTGGGCGGTTGGCGTGCGCGCCTTCGACCTGCGTCCCGACGTGCTCACCACGCAGCCCGCGAAAGACCCTAACGCGAAGTATCGCAAGCACCATAAGGCCGACGACCAGCCGAAGCGCACGCTGCAGATATACCACGGCGAGTTTGCCACACAGCAGACCTTCAACGGCGTGTTCGACGTGCTGCGCGACTCGCTTGCGGCGCATCCTACCGAGTTCGCCATCATCATCATGCAGCACGAACGCTCGTCGCACCGCGACGGATCGCACTGGGAGGCGATGATCGACTATGCGCTGGCTGAAAACAGCGACCTGCTCGTCGACTTCAGACCTGACCTCACCGTAGGACAGTTGCGCGGTCGCATACTCGTGCTCAGTCGCGACACCTACCGACCCACACCGCGCGGCGGATATATCGACGGATGGCGTTTCGACGCCGCTGTCGACTGGCAGCAGCCTGCCACCATGCGCGGATATGCCATGAAGGGTGTGCTCTGCGTGCAGGACTTCTACAACATGACGTGGGAGGGCGGCACAACGGCGAAGCTCGCAGCCATAGAGCGCCTGCTGCGTGTGGCGAACAGCGCGGAGGTGGCTGCGAAGTACCCTGATATGTGGTTCATCAACCACACCTCGGGCTTCAAATACACCTCAACGGAGTATACCGCCGAACCGGTTTCTACCAGTGAGGGCTACCGTGCCAACGCCGCCGATACCAATGCTTTCCTCGCCAACCTCATCAAAGGGCGCATGACAACGGGCCTCGTAATGATGGACTTCGCCGGCGTAGACCGCTCCGGAGAGCACGACGTAATGGGACGGAAGCTCGTCAATGCTGTCATCAACAGCAACTTCTAAGTTGTCAAGCTACCTTTAGGGGGTGCACTTGTCTCCCACAGATTCCACGGATGCAAACTTCAGGGGGTGCACTTGTCTCAAGTGCACCAATGTAGCAAGAGGTATATCAACATTGCTCGGTTGGTGCACTTGAGACAAGTGCACCCCCTGAAGTTAGCAGCATCTGTGCCGATCCGTGCAATCCGTGGGAGAATAATCTCAGCAAGAACTTCTGTGAGATCCGTGGATTCCGTGGGAGAATATACGCAGCAAGTCGGTATTCGTGTTATTCGTGTTCGTTATAATAATTAGTGTTATTGTTTGCTGCGGAGGCCGGAGACCTCCGCTACGGATGGGTGCGCACCCTAACAATCTGTGCTGATCCGTGCAATCCGTGGGAGAATATTCTAACGCGTCGAAATAATCTTCAGCACATCGTTAGGATACATATAGTTTCTTTTGCGCAATCGAGAGAAGCAGAAACAATTGTTCTGCTCGAGCACATGCACCACGAATTCGGTGCAGTAGAGCGCCTTCGCCGAGGAGTGGTCGAAGTTGAAGTCGAACGGCACCTGCTGCTCAACCAGCGCCTCCACCGTGCGCCTCACGGCAGCCGTATCCACCGCGCAGGGCGCCTTGCGGGCGTAGATGCAGTAAGACCCATTCTTGCGCAGATACTCCTCCGGCGTCTCCATCACCACCTTCTTAGCCACCGTAGACGCATGCGCCAGACGCACGCCGTCGGCATAGCGTATGACGATGCCGCAATGCGATGGGGTAGAGTCGCACACCTCGAACGAAGTGTAGCCCGAGAGCGCACGCACAGCCACCGACTCCCATGCGTCGCCCACGCTGAAGAACACGTCGCCCGTGGCGAACGCCGACGTGTCGGGCACGAGATACGGAGGTCGTTTCAGCCAGCAGAAGCCGACCCATGCGGCGGCTGCAAAAACAAAAAAGGCGCACCCCCACACTACTAAATGGAAAATGCGCCTTGTGATCCTATTCATTCGTTAAGCTAGTTTTTAGTGAATATATCTATGCGGCATACGCCTATGCCGAGCAGTGATATGAGCATATAGAGCCAACTGCCCCAAGAGAGAGAGATGCCAGAGGGCAGAGCAATGGCGAAAAGCAGACAGAGCACGACGCCAGCCATGAAGCACAGCGTGCAGAAGTGTTCGCTCAGCTTGCCCGTCAGCTTCAGGTTAACCGACTTGTTGAGCACGACGAACATTGGAGCCAGGAATATCAGAACGGAGAGGAATCGTGAGAAACCGAGTCCGCTGCCTTCGAACAGCACCTTCAGTCCGTTGATCTTCGCCTTGCCTGCCACGTCGATGGCTGGACAGAAGCCGAACGCTACGAACATGAGTATAGCGAGCGCTATGACAATAGATGTCTTGTTCTGTCTTACGGTTTTAATCAATTCGTCCATATTATTTAGTTTTATGGGGTGTATCAGTTTATGTTAATAGTCTTTGTGATGGTAGTGGCGGAGCGTTTCTCCGCCATTCAATCGCCTATCTTACCATTTCGAGCTTGTAGCTCTTAGCCAGCTTGCTGCCTTCAACGTCCGGCTTGCCGAAGCCGAGCTTGTCGAACTTCACCGGTGTGCCAGCCTTCACGAGCAGTTTGCCGTCGGCGTCCTGCACCTCCACGCTGCCCACTCTTGCCTTGTACACCTGCTTGCCTTCGGCGTCGTAGCCGGTGATGTACACGTTCTCGGTAGAATAGTAGTACTTCATGTCGGTGTTGATGTCGGAAGCCGCCTTAGCCTCGCCGTTCACCTTGAATCGGGGTGTGAGAGCCGAACTGCTTGAGAACTCCTCGAACTCGAGAGATACGGGAGCTGTCACCTCAAACTGCGACTCGGCGAACTCGATTGCCTTGCCGTTAAGGTCTTTTGCTGCAGCTTCCAGCTTCTCCTGCCACTTCTTGTTGAGCTTCTCCGACTTTTCGAGGAAGCGTTTCTTGTCGGCTTCGGTCTTGATGTTCTCAGCCTCCTTCTTCAGTTCGGCTTTCTCTTCAGTAAACTGTGCGTACTTGTCGGGGAGTTGTCCGAGCATACCTGCGGATGAACCGCCACCTGAGCAAGAGAACAAGAATGGCATTAAGATGGCTGCCAGCGCCATGAGCTTGATTATCTTCATAAGTTTTGTGTTAGTTAAAGTTATTAATGTTAGTAACTATTTCTTGTCTTTAGGTTTCGATTGCAAAGTTAGCGCACGAACCAAAAACTCTTGTTACCAAACTCTCAATTTATCGTTCACAAAGGATAAACAGAGTTGTCAAAACGTAAAAAATCCATTAACAACTTTTCTAACACGTTGAGGTTCAGGCGTTTTCTTCCTTGCGGAATTTTGTAGGCGAAGTGCCTTTTATCTTGCTGAAAACGCGAATAAACGATTGCGAACTGTTGAATCCCGACTTCTCGGCTATCTGCACGATGTTCTCCTCCGAGTTTGTGAGCAGGTTGCAGGCGTATTCAATGCGGTATTTGTTGACGTAATCGTAGAACGTACACTCAGCCTCCTTGTTGAAGAAGGCGCTGACGTACGTGCGGTTGGTGCCTATCTCGGTAGCGATGTCAGACACCTTGAGGTTGGGGTTGAGGAAAATCTGATCGTTGTTGAACAGTGAGCTGATGCGCTTGCCTATCTCCGACATCTCCTCGCCGCTGGCTTCTGCCGCCGCAGCCATCTCCTCGCTGCTGCCGTCGGCAAGGTCGGAGAGCTCGTCGAGCACCGACTCGTGCTTGTAGATGTAGTAGCTGATGAACATCCACACCACAAGCGAGCAAACCATATACAAAGCCTCGAGTGCATAGCTGACGTACATGCAATCGACAATCCATATAAGAAGAATGAAGAGGAACGAGAAGAAAATGGCGCGAAGCCAGCTGAGGTTGATATTCTCGGTGTAGGAGAAGCGCTGCTTCAGTTGGGCGTGATACTTCGGGATGGTGAACACAGCCCAGATGGAGCAGCCTATGCCGTAGACGCCGGCTTCGAGCACCTCGGCATAGTAGTAGACAACGTCCTGCATGATAAGGAAAAGCACGAAAGGCACTACGAACAGCAGTTCGTGCAGTATGATGGCGCGCCGTGTGAGCGCAGCCGGACTGCACAGCTCCACGAGCACGAACCCGTAGAGCGGAACCGTAACCATGTCAGCCGCCGTAATCATCATCCAGTCGAGCTCGTCGAGTTCTGTCAGCGGCTTTATGAAGAAGAGGTCTTTCAGACACTGCAAGCCGATGACGAACATCAGGACAGTCACGAGTCGTGTGAGCAGCTCCTTGTCCTTGCGACAGAAGAGCCACGACATCATGAAGTAGAACATGACGCTGAGTCCGTAGATGAAGTAAATGGCGTATAACATCTTTTCAGGTTTTTAGAGAGTGGAACGGAATATTATCCCTTGCGTCCGAAGTCTGCCGGCACTTCGCCCCATCGCTTCGTCTCCCACTTCACCACCGGATTCATTATCTGGTGTGTGCGCAGCCATGTTTCGGCTCGCGCTATTATCTGGTAGAGCTGTTCGGTCTGGGGTGTGCGCTGGAGTTTTGTCTTGCACTGGCGCTTCTGCACCCACAGAATGGCGTTGTGCGAGTCGGAGTATATCGTCTTGCCCGTAACGCCCTGCTTGTCGAGCAGCGCCAAGGCGTGTACGATGGCGAGAAACTCGCCTATGTTGTTCGTGCCGTGTACGGGTCCGAAGTGGAACACCTGCGCTCCGGTGGCGAGGTCGATAGCCTGATACTCCATCGGACCGGGATTGCCCGAGCAGGCTGCGTCCACAGCCCAAGCGTTCGCCGTCACCTCCATAGGGAGCGGCAGCACGGTGTCGTGACGGTAATCGGGAGGGTTTTGCATTGTCATACCATGAACATGATTATTACTTGTGCTATGATCACTCTGATGAACATGCCGAGCGGATAGACCGAGGTGTAAGCCACGGCGGCGCGCTCGCCAGGTATCGTGTCGTTGGCGTAGCTGAGCGCCATCGGGTTAGCCATTGCGCCGCAGAGCAGACCGCAGATGGTGCCGAAGTCGAACTTGCGCGTCTTCAGCGCTATAGCGCCCACGATGAGCAGCGGCAGCATGGTGAGCACCAAGCCGATGCCAACCCACATAAGACCCTCAGGACGTATGATGGTGCCGAGGAAGTCCTTGCCGGCTACGAGTCCGAGGCAGGCGAGATAGAGCGAGAGGCCCATCTTGCGCAGCATCAGCGACGCCGAGCGTGTGGTGTAGGTGATGAGGTGAACGCGTGCGCCGAGCGAACCGATGATGATGCCCATGATGATAGGACCGCCGGCTATGCCGAGCTTCACGGGTGCGCTCATGCCGGGTATGCTGATAGGAATCATGCCGAGCGCCAGACCCAAGAGCAGTCCGAAGAAGATGGCGCCGAGGTTAGGCTCGTTGAGGACAGTCGAGGCGTTGCCGAGGAAAGCCTCTGCATGGTCGATGTCTTCGGGTGTGCCCACGACGGTGACGCGGTCGCCGTACTGCAGGTGGAGCGTATCCATTGCGAGCAGCTTGATGTCGCCGCGCATCACTCTCGACACGTTCACGCCGTATGTCTCGCGCATGTGCAGCGAACCGAGCGTTCTGCCGTTCAGACGGCTGCGCGTCATCACTATCACGCGGCTCTCCACCGACGAGTCGATGGCGTTCCAGTCTATCTTGTCGCGGTTCCAGTCTTTCTTCACATGCTCGCCGAAGAGGATGTTCATGGCTGCCACCTCGTCGCGGTTGGTCACCACGAGCACGTTGTCGCCGTGCTGCATCACGGTCTGTGCCAGCGGAACGATAACCTTTCCGTTGCGCCAGATGCGCGAGATGATGAAGTGGCGGTGGGTAGACTGCGAAATCTGCGCTATCGTCTTGCCCGAGATGGCGGGGTTGACGCAGATGAACTGTCCGACGTATGTGCTGTCGTCGTCAGAGTTCTGGCAGCGCTCAAGGTCTTCCTTGCGTACAAGGAACTTGCGCAGCAGTATCATGGCGAAGATTACGCCCACTACGCCCAGCGGATATGTCACGGCACAGCCCAATGCGGCGCCGCTGCTCGATATGTGCTGTGTGGCAAGCGCCTGCTGAGCCGCACCGAGCGCCGGCGTGTTGGTCGTAGCACCGCAGAGGATGCCCACCATGTCGGGGATGCTGATAGGCAGAACGAGGCACAGCGAGAGCGCCATCACGGTGCCGAGCACGATGACGCCCAAGCCCCAGCCGTTGAGCGACGCACCGTCGTGGCGCATCATGCCTATGAAGTTAGGGCCTACGTGCAGACCCAGGGCATAGACGAAGAGGGAGAGTCCGAAGGTCTCGGCGAAGCTTATCATCTGTTCGTCGGCGGTGAAGTGGAAGCTGCCCGCCACGATGCCCATGAAGAACACGAACGCCACGCCGAGCGAGATGCCGCGTATGCGCAGCTTGCCCAGCGCCATGCCCACGCTGATGATCAGCGCCAGCACCACCAGCGTCTGTACTGCTGAGTGTATGGTGAAAAGACTGTCAATCCATTCCATTGTATTTCTGTGTAATTTGTTTTAGAGTTTATGTTTCTGCAAAGGTACTGCAAACCAACGACTCTACAAAACAAATGCAACAAAAAAGGCGCTGCCCGCTGAGGGCAACGCCTTATTATTCATTCATATAGCAGCAAAACCGTTGCTGCATAGCTGTTTCTGCTTGTTTACTTAACGAGCACCTTGCGTGTTGTGCCGTCAGACATCTTCACGATGTTGATGCCCTTAACCGGAGCTGCAATCTGAACGCCGTTCACGTTGTAGCGAGCCACAACGGTAGCCTCAGAGCTGTTGTTTACGTTCTCGATGCCAGTTGTGCCGAAGTCAGCCACCTTAGTCTTGCAAGCGTTAACGATGGCGCCGGTCTTCTTGTCGAGTACCACAGCGACTACGTAAACCTCGTTGCCGCATTTTCTGATGGTCTTCTTCAGCTCATTCTTTGTAGGCATTGTAAGAGTGTAGTAGCTGTTTACTGTGCCGTTAGCAACGAGCGACGGCAGAGTAGCCTTGTTCTTCTTGCTTACGTAAGAGCTTGAGATGAGCACGTCGTTGTATGTAGCTGCGTATGTTGAACCTGCATTCCAAAGGAACTGGAGGTCTTCAGGCATGCTGCTCTGTGAATTGTATACGCCAGCGCCCTTGCAGAAGTAGTTAGACTGCTTCCACTTGCTTGTTGTGCCAGAGAGGTTGTCGGCAATAAGCATGTAAGCGATGTCGTAGTCGCCCCAAACCAGCGACTCTACAGAAGCCTTTGCGTATACATATGCAGTATCCTCGCTGAATGCGCCCTCTACTGATACGTCTACCAGCGGCATCTCTGTCAAGGAAGCCTTGAATGCCTTAGGTAAGTCGTTGTACGGGTCTAAATCGCCTGATGAGCGGTTAACCATGCAGCTCGGAGCACCCTGGAAATTTAAACTGTAAGAGTTATAGTACATCGGGTCGCCAGAGTTGTACTGGTGCATAGCGATACCGATGAACTGGTCGCCATAAAGATCGCGCATGTTGTGCATGCCGACGTGACCTCTCGGGCAGTAGCCGCAACCGGTGCCGGTAAACTCTTCTACTACAGATCTCTTCACGAACTCTCTGTTTACTGTGTAGAGTGTGCCTGCAGTAGTGATATTAGCGCTTGCGTTCTTCTCGCCGTTCACCTTTGTAACGATGAGGTGTACGAACTCTCTTCCGACCTTAGAAGCAGCAGTGAACGGAATCTCTACGGTATGTGTGCCTGCTACGCCGAGGTCCTTGCCGAAGTCGAGGTGCTGCTCAGCGCTCTTCTGACCTTCGAGCTCGAGGATGTAGTCGATGCTTGTGAGCTTAGAGCCAAAGTTCTTGAGTTTTACCGGTATGTTCTTTGTCTTGCCCTTTTCAATCATTATGTTGCCGAATTCGAGAGGCTGTACAGAGTTAAGTGGGAACTCGCCCTCTACGATGAGCTGGATAGCGAGACCCATGCCGCCGCTATCAAACTGGTACCAGGTTTCGCCGTTGCCGCCCTTTGAAGCAGGGATGTTAGCGTATATGTACAACGGACCGTCTGCGTTAGAGTTAACGCCGATAGGATAGTTGCTTGATGTCTGCTTGTAGTTGTATCCTACGAACAATCCCTGGAAAGAAGAGTTCAGTTCTACCTTGTTGTCGAACATCACCTCATGCCATTCGCCAGAGTTTGTTGCGCCTGCTGCTGATGTAACACTCTCGTTAGAAGTAGCGACGTCTGCCATATCTACAATCTGATCGTTTTCGAGTGTCAGGCTCTGTACGAATACGCCGTTAGCTGTCTGGCCCTGACCCAGGTTGAAGCGTACGCCAGCAATCTTCTTGCCGTAGTAGGGAGCGAGGTCGTCTGCTGTGAGCTCAAT
>OQVU01000774.1_pt1 | contig 12410 bp, 9 predicted proteins | sample 1691611 | NCBI WGS metagenome assembly OQVU01 (sample SAMN03418272, study PRJEB22391) | human gut metagenome | biome: human-gut; feature: organic feature; material: feces | host: Homo sapiens | place: Tanzania | collected 2013-01
CCAAGCCGGCACTCTTCAGCGTCTTCACACCGTCATACCAGTCATCCTGCATCTCGCCGGCACCCCATGTAGAAGTACCGAGAAGAAGATTCTCGTGACTTGCGATAGTAGCATCATCGATGTTAGCTACATCTACAGCTTCCACGCCCAACTTAGAGGCGATGGTTCCGGCTATCGACTGGCAAGAACCAGTAGAAGAGCCATAAATTACGATTGTTGTTTTCATTTGTCTTTATCTCTTTAGTTACATTTATTCATTCCAGCTGCATCCATTGATCTCAATGCATCCATTTTACGGCTGCAAAGATACATCCTTTTCCCAATATCTGCAATACCTAAAAATAATGGTTTTGGAGAAATACCTAAATATGGGGATAGGAGAAAAATTTCAAGCAAACATAGGTTGTTTAAGTTTGAGCGGAGCGTGCTTGCGAAATCACGCTCCGTTTTTATTTATTCCTTAGATATTAGATGACGGTGAGCCAGATTGCCTCGTCTCTCTCCCTCGCCTCAGTAATGCGGTCGATGAGGCGTTTCAGCCACTGTCGGGAGTTCACCACCATGCCCTTGTATTTGTTCTCCCCCCACGAGGATGCAGCCCTGCGTGTCGTCGGGATAGTTGCCAGCGTGGATGCGGATGCCCTCGAAGTTTGGCACGCCTTGCACGAGGGGAAGCCACGTCTTGAATCGGGGCGACTTCGTGATGACCACTGGGTAAGAGCCTTCGGGGATAGCCGTCTTGCCTGGTATCTTGCGAGCCTTCTTGCCCGATTGTCGGCTGTATCGGGCATCCACCTCTTCGGGCTTCAAGTCGATGCCGAGAAGGTTGCGCCAAGTCGGCTCCAAGGTGTCGCAGAAGTAATACTCCTTGGTGAGTTGGCTCTCGTCCACCTCATAGTGGATGATTCGCTTGTCGCCCAAGCGTTTGCCTGGTAACACCTCTCGCTTCACGACAGGTGGAGTGTTGAGTGTTGAATGTGGAGTGTTGAGTTGGGCTTGCGCCTCACTATCGAACAGATAGAGTCGCCCGATGGTATAGGTATTCTTCTTTGCTATGCGTTTCAAAATTATCTCCATATTTATGAATTTTGAATGTTTAATGTTGATTGTTGAATTTTATGATTGAGTGTTGGCTCTTGTCTTGTGTCGAGATAAGGCAAACCGTGACGGCGTATGCCTTAACTCAACACTCAACATTCAACACTCAACATTGTTCCTTCGGAACTTAATCTTGCGGAAAATCGGACTGTCACTGTCACCGTCACCACTTTCCATCCTTGCCACATACCCACGATGCACCCATTGCTTCAAGGCATCCTTGATGCGCTTGCGGTCGTCGTTGTCGAAGCCTTGCGAACGGCGCACCTTCACGTAGTCGTCCTCGGTGAAGCTGTCGGGCAAAAGGGTGAGCAGGTTCTTCGGACCATTAGGGGCCGTGCGAGAAACCTTGTCTTGCTCGCCGTCGGCATCGTATATCATCTGCCCGAAGAGTTTCAGCTTGCACCATAGGTCGTAACGCTCGCTCCAGCGGATGAAGTCCTCGATGCTCTTCTCCCATTTCATGCCATTAGCCACGTAGAGGACGCACGCCTTTAGGTAGGCAATGACATTGGCTCGGAAGCTAAGATTTTCAAAGACGTAGTTCTGGGAGAGCCTTGCGAACTCGGCGTTTTCCTCCACCAGTTTCTTGGCGAGTTTCATAGCCTGAGGGCAATCCACCAATCCACGAGCCTTTAGGAGGTTGTCGATGTAGGGCTTCAATTCCTCGTCGAAGGCGGCATCGTACGTGCCATAAATGGGCATCGCCGAACCGCACGGTCTGCGCTCGATGGTGGCGAAGCTGATGCGAGAGATGGGACCATCCGTCACCACTCTGCGGAAGTAGTCGCGGCATTTCTTCGGGGTGCAACAGGCGTTCCAGTTGAAGCGAACCTTTACCGTTTCGGTCACTGATTGCACGCCCACACGGTCTTGACCGTAATTGCCGATGTCGAAGGCAAGCTCCATGATGCGGAAGTGCTGGTTGGTCTTGCCTTTGAGGGCATCGAAGAGGTTCAGCTCGTTTATCTTCGCATATAGAAAATGGTTCTCCGCCTCTTTCATGCGCAATACAAAAGCAGGGTTCGTCATGTCGATGTTCACCTCTTGGATAACCAAGCCTTCGGGACGCTCTCGCTTGTCCTTGTTCGAGCCTTTACGGTTGCATTCATCCTTCCAAGCTCGTTCACGCTCTCGTTGCTCGGCATCTCTCGCTCTTATATCAGCCATGATATGATTTATCGGCTGGGTGATGGATTCCTTTCCGCTTCCAGTCGGTGCGCAAAGGATGCTCATTAAGGTCGCCTCATGCTCCACGTTGTCGATGTAGCGGAAGCGTGTGTCGCAGAGGTGGGCGGCAAGGCTTGGAAACACGGCTTGCGATACGGCTGGCTGGTAAATGGTCGGGGTTCTGCTCACCAATAGCTTTATCAGCTTCGGCAATTTGCTTGGCATTTCGTGGATGCGATAGAAATAGCTTTCGGGGTTGCCGATGTCGCCGAAATCGTCCGTGTCGTAGTTGGCGGCTCTGCCTCGTGCTTGCTCGTCCTGGCAGAGGGAGATTGCCTTGCGAACGATGCTCGGCATTCGGTGGCTTTGCTTGCGGTTGCAGGCACTATCTACCGTAGCGTAGGCTCTCTGCTGCTCCTCGCCGAAGGTCGGGAGGATAACCTTTATCCAGTCTCGATTGTCATCGCAGAGGTAGCGCAAGTAACACGACAGCGTGAAGATGAAGCTGTTGCGTGAGCCATGCTGAGGCTCGCCTCCCAATAGCTCAACCAGCTTCGAGGTTATCGACGAATATGGGATTCCGTCGTATTCCATCGGGAAGTTTTTCCCGGTCTCCATTCCGCCATTGCCTTGATTCCCTCCATTATCGCCGATATGATTATCATCAGAATGATTAGTATCAGCAGGTTGGGCATGCTCAGCAGGAGAGCCAAGAGAAACAGCAGGATTGCCATTGTTGCCCGAAAGTCGATTGTCTTTGTCGTTAGTGTCATTGTTGATTTGGGTGTTGTTTTGATTGTTGTTTTGATTGTTGATTGATGAATTGTGTTCTTTGAATAGCTCGCCTTCGTTGATGTAGAGGATATACTCCTCTGGCACGATAAAGGAAGGTCTCGCCAAGTCCTTTACGCAAACGTCATAGTCCGCATCCTCCAGTTGCTCCGACATCCACTTCTGCGCCTGAGCCAAGTCCATGCCATCGGGAATCGTGAAGACGAGGCGCAAGCCCTCCAAGGATGGCGTTACATGCACCAAGAGGATTCTCTCCAAAGCACTTGGATTCTTCACTCTTAGTTCTTCACTCTTCACTTCCCAATATCCCTTGGGATTTGGGATATGGTCTTTGTCATAGATGCTCAGTCCGCTCGGTATGGCGTCAGCGTTGAGGCGGCGACCATTCTTGAATGTGGCGTGGGGCGTGAGGATAGGGAGCTGGCTCTTCAGCTGAGTCTTCATCGCATCATAGTCCTCCTGGCAGATTTCGCCACGGCGCTTGCGTTCGAGTGCGTCCTCAATCTGCGCGCAAACGTCCTTCACCCGGCTACTCTGGGTAGCTTGGTGGAAAAGCTCGGGGGTGCAGACCTGCACCCCTCGGCTTCTTACGCTCTGTGATATTCCAAACATTGTTTTCAATGTTAAATATTAAGTGTTAAATGTTAAGTTGTTTCTTGATGTTGAATGTCAAACTTGTCTTGCGATGCGCCAGCCAATTTAACATTCAACATTTAACACTTAACATTATATTTTCTGAATGTCCTGCACCAAGATGTCTTGGAACACCTGTCCTTGATACTCGTGAGTCTGAAAGCGGAGCTTCACGATAACCAACTCATCGGCATAGAGCTTAATCTGTGCGTTGTTGCCGAGCATCGCTGCCGCAAACTGGTTCTCATACTTGCCTCCGAACTCCTGCAACACGATGTTGCACTTAGCGAGCTTTCCGCCCTCGCTCTTCTGTGAATCAACAAGGAAGGTCTCTCCCTGCTTCACTACTCTCATGATTTTTGTTTCCATCTTTCGTTAATGTTAAATGAGTAATGTTAAGTGTTTACTGCTTATGGATAAAAATAAGGCAGAATGTTTTTTACCTTTTTACTTTTTTACCCTTTTACCTTTTGGTGAATGAACTTGCGCCCCTTCTCCGTCCACACGAGATACATCCTCGTACAGACGGTATCCCTTCCGACAAACAAGTCGAAGTGCGTGCGGCTCTTCGCCAGCCCACGGTGAGCATACTCCGCATACAGCATGTACTGTCCACGCTGGTAGTACTGCACACGCTCGGCGCAGAGCAGTCGGTTCAGCTCCTGCGCCGTCATGCCCAGCTCCTTGGCTATCTGCGTGGTGGTGTAGCAGGATATACTGTCCAGCACATTGTCGGCGTAGAGAGCCTTCGGCAGCAGGCGGTCGATTTCCGTCTCTTGCTCGGCAAGTTGCTTGTTCTTTTGTCCTAAGAGCATATTCTGCTCACGGATGAGCTTGTCCTTCTGCTCCAAGATCGCTTTCAACACTTCCTCGGCACGGCGGCGGATGTCCTCGTCGGTGTCGTCCTCATGGAGAGGAACGAAGCCGCCAGTCTTGCGAATCTGCGGCAGCACCACAGAGGTGACCCAATGCTTGAACTTCTGGGCGGTGTCAAGCTTCGAGCCAAAGATGAGGGCATAAAGACCGCTCTCGGTAACGAAGAGAATTTGTCGCTGTTGAACAATCGGAGTTCCGTCTTTCTTCTTTCCTACCATCAAGCCTACGTAACGTTTTGTTACATCACGAGCGGTAACATGTTGTCTCACTGCAACATCAGGTTTGCGATACCCCAACGCCTCGCACACATCCTTGCCACAGAAAAGAGGATAACCCTTCTTGTCGGTCATGGTGCGAATGCGCCCGAATTCAGGGTTCTCGAATACCATTACTTGGATGGCATTGTGGTTGGCAGCGGCATTTCCTGCTGCGACAACCTTTTGACTAATTGAATTTGTCATATCTATATAAAAATTAGGATTAATATTCTGTTTGATAGAAAGTCGCCATTAGAGTAATATCCATGCTTCATGGCGAAGAAGCAAGGAAATCTTAAAAAACTCAGGATGGATAGAGGCCCATCCTGTAACAAATTATAAATGTATCAACCTTGTCAAAGAGCGAGTGGGTAACATCCTTGTGTGCCAATTACAACATGGCGTTACACAGGAAAGCCCACAAACCTCAGAACTCGGTGTTGTTCTGATTTCCGTAGGCAAAGGTAGGGCAAAAAACAAGGACGGCAAAAGAAAAAACGAAGCGAGATCGAGCCAGTCTAATCGGTCTAATCAATTCGTGGATTTTCGTCTAATCCGTCTAACGAAGCGTCTAATGAAAAAGATATTTTAGCGAAAAATTACAAGTTCTTATGCAAAAGAGAAGGACTTTCATAAAAAATGATTACCTTTGCCGAAAAATCGAAAATAATGGCGAACAAGACATTTAATATATATTGCGATGAGAGCTGCCATCTGGAGCATGACCACAAGCCGTATATGCTGCTTGGCAACATCAGCTGTGCCTATCCACAAGTGAAAAGACACTCGGAGCGCATCAAGGAAATCAAAAAGAAACATCATTTCTATGCTGAGATAAAATGGACTAACGTGTCACAGTCCAAACTACAGTTCTACCTCGAACTCATCGACTATTTCTTTGACACAGACTTGAAGTTTCGTGCCATAGGCGTGCAAAAAGAGTATATCCAGCTCGAAGAGCCTAACACCACGTTTGACGATTTCTATTACAAGATCGGCTCTTGAACTACAAGGTCGATACGACCGACCATTACAATGTGTATCTTGACATCAAGGACACTTGGTCGAACACAAAGGTAAACAGACTGAGAGACATCCTAAACGTACAATTTGGCGTATTTCAAAAAGTGCAGTGCATACGCTCGGAAGAAAGTCTGCTGTTGCAGATGGCAGACCTATTGATTGGAGCCATAGCATACGAGATAAACGTGCCAGAAAAGAGAAGTAGCGCAAAGGAAAAAGTCTTGGCGCAAATCAAAAAGCATTGCCCAGACTTGGCGCACTCCAATTCATCAAACAAACTGAATCTCTTCTTCATAAACTTGAAATAATGTTCAATCTTACCAAACAATATAATGCACTTCTCGAAGTGGATGCCATGACACCTGCACAAAGAACAGCCTCCTTGCGCAGAATCTTCAACAGGGACATCCAAGACAATGACAAACTTTCGTTTCGCACGAAGAAAATCTATCCTATACCAAGAGAAGGGATGGACAAGCTGGAGATGCTTTTCTGGCACTTGACAACAAAGGTCGTTGACCATACCACCAACCATCGGGAATACGACCGAGCGAGAAGCATACGCTTGCATTGGATAAAATTCCATATAGAGGAACGCAAGAGAAACGACATGCTCATCTTTTCGACGAAGAACGGACGAGAGAAAAGAACGTACATCTACGACAAGGCAGAGCAATACGTGATAGTGCTGGAACCCAAAGAGGCGAAGAAAAAAGATGCACATGGGAATGAGTACATCTATCCTTATTATTATATGTTGACCGCATACAAACAGGAAGGGAAAGACAAGATGCGTAACAAGATAGAACGTCTCTATCAGCGAAGATGCGACACACTCCTATAAACGGCGAACCTATAAAAACAGCAAAGGACGCAAGGCATCTTGGCCTAACGTCCTTCGATTTCCTTCCTTCAAATGATGGATGAACTCTGCTGCAAAATTAAGCATTTTTTCGCTTATGGCAAAATATTCCGAATATTTTTTGATGCGGCATGAGTTATTTTAACTATTTTGCACCCATTAGCTCTTCTTTCATCCCTACAAGCCGTATGTAAAGCCCCTTGTAGGCAATCTCATAGAATCGGCTCACCTTCTCATAGGCAATACCGAGCTGACTGTGCCTCGCCCACATGTCCTTTAGCTTGGTTACCTCCTTGGCACCTCCGTATTTCCACAAGGAGCGTTCACGAGAGATGGACTTGCGCAACTTGACGGTCATCGCCCTCATTTCCTCAGGAGTTTCATAAGAGAATGCAGTAGGGAACCACTCCATCATCTGTGCCACAAACTCCTTGTCGCCCACATCCTTGCGACACACGCCTGCCTCCAGCAGAGCCTCGAAGATATAGTACCATTCATTCTTTGCCGTAGGGTTGATTCTGCCATGCTCGTTGTCACCGTAGATGGCGTTGTACTCGCCAAGGTCGATGCTTCGTGCTATCTCGCCAAGCAAGGCTTGCAGCTTCTCGTCGGAGTCGAAGAGATTGCTGTCGAAGATTTGGTTGCGCGGGGAGTCGGCCTCATCTCCATCGTTATGTGCCGTAAAGTCACTCTTGTCATTCTGTTGTGTTCCATTAGGGCAGTAGTTGAAATCTCCATATACATTTAGATTATTATACGTAGTATTGTGTGGCTGCTGTTGCTCTTTGGAACGCTCGTTCTGTTGCATTTCTTCATGGATGACATCATTGAGACAAATGATAGAGATAAATGTGTAAAACTCCTTGACTTCAATGTCATTGTGCATGGCGTGCAATGTGGCAATTATGGAAACCATATCAAAATGCTGCGAATGATGGTTTAGGCAACCTTGAATAACACCAAAGAAGGACAACTGCTTTATCTCTTGATTTTTCTTCTTTCTGTAGTCTTTTAAGAAATTTCTGATTTCTTCACTTGTGGCATCTTGGGTATCGAAGGCTTTGTTGGTTTTAAATTCGTTTATCTCGTTCTTCCAAATAGGGAGAGTTCGGAGATAGTCCTTTTCATTCTTTAGAACAAGACTAAAGTCTGGGTGCAATATGCGGTATTGAATGTTTGACAGATGCTTGGTTATGAGATAAAATAGATGCAGCAGAGTACGAGTTGTATCTTTGAAGCCACCTATGATAACCTCATTACATTCTGGTAAATTGAAATTAGCTGGCGCAACTTCAACATCCTTTTCTGAAGCAAAAGATTGAGACAGAGCAGGATTGCAAGCCTCGTTTTCCAAAAGAATGGGAAGTGACTGGGTATGGGTTGATTCCGCTGAGAATGTATAATTCTGGATGCGCAACATAGCTTGATGCAACTTTTCCATCTGCTCTACAAATGGGAAACATACCATACTATCCTGATTCGAGTAGTCAACAAACAAAGGAGGAAAAGAAACCAAGTCCTTCTCCTCTTCGTTTAGTTTTCCTATAAGGTCTATCAACTCGTATGATAGAGACACCATCGAAAAGAATTGGGCAGATGTGGAATGTATGGTTTCCAACCTGTCCGTATTCTCTATGATGTGGTTCAGTTGTTGCTCGATGGCTTGCTTGTTGCTCATTTCTTTTGTTGTTTCATTTCTTCATCAAATTGCACTTTCAGTTGATATAGCTCAGAACTGTGGTCGGCAATCTCCGAACGGTAATTTTTATAGAACCTCAACACGTCCTTTAGCTTGGAGTTGGCAGTGAGTTCATCTATGTTGTTGAAGTCGTTTTTGAAGATGATGGGATATAGTTCCTCTTTCTCGCTTTCTGTCAGAGCGTGCATCTTCTCCCTCCATTTGGCGGTATATCCCAAATGCTCGAAGAACAAGCGGAATATGATGAACGTCTCGGGCATGATGAGAAGTTCCATAAACTCTTCTTCGTTCCTACCAAAAGCTTTCTCGAAGAAAGATACCCCTCTTCCGATTTTTCCTTTGGTGGCGTTGAGTATGGCTTGCACGGCACGCACGTACTTCTTGTTCCATTTCTCGCCGATATAGTTTCTGTCATGACTGTGTTCGTCACGTATTGGGTGATACTTCATCGGGAACGAATAGATGTCCACATTCAGTTTCTCACACAAATCGACATTGATTTTCATTCTGCGATACAAATCTATCGGGTCATCCTTAAAGTTGTAGAGCAGATAGTTGGAGAAACTTTTGAATCCATGCTCTGCGCTGATGGTCAATGCCTTGACATACGCCTTTTCCGTCTTCATGTCATCGAATGCGATGCGCAAGGGCTTGATAGGGATTTGCGCCAACAAGCTGACTCGCTCTTCGTTGAAGAGACGTGCATCTACACCTTGATTGAAATCCACGAATCTGATTCGTCCCTTCTTGATATGCTTTTTCGCCTTCTTGGCAAAATATGGTGCAAACAGGTAATAACTTCCCAATATCGCTTCACGAGTACAAGACTCGATATGAAGCAATCCGTATTCGTCCCTTATGGCATAAATCCGTTCTCGGTCTTCCTCCGACAACGACTTGGAAAGGTTGAGTTCTGCCAACAGCTTTTGACATTTCCGAATATACCCTCTGTCATTGATGTGCAAGCGCAAGTTTCTGATGGCTATCTCGTAATAGTCTGGCTCGAAATACTTGGAGTCTTTGGTAAAGCCACACGACTTGATGTCTTCAATAATTGTCGCCAAGTTTTTGGAAGCCAACACATTGTTGTCCATCAACAACAAGTTTTGCTGCTCGCCAAACAGTCTTCGGGTTCGTGTGATACGGTCGTGAAGCGGAAGATAAGCCGCATACTGAGGCTCCAATATTGGCACCGCACAGAATGGGCAGTGACGGATGCAGCCACGTGTGGAATAACTGTAATAGGCATTATTGTCGGGATACACATAGTCGATTTCCTCCAAGATGGAATAGTCCAACGGCAATTCGTCGATAATATATGGATTGTCATCGTCGATGTCGCCCGGAACGTTCCCCGTATGGCGAGTGTGCAAAGTACCACAATGCGGTCTGATGCCTGTGGCATCCTCTATCTCGTCTGGTTGGATGGAAGCCAACACACCTCCTATCATGAGATTATGCTCTGGATCTTTTACCAAGTTCTTGGCAAACAAGATGGTATCTATCGTGATTTTCCAATAGAATGTGAAGAGCGTCGTGACACCCACCCAATCCCACTTGGGATGCTTTTGATATTCCTTGGTATGGAAATATTTCTTGTAATGTTCCAACCAAGGATATAATAAAAGGGCATACTTAGACCTATCAATGCCTATTGCCTCAAGGTCTGTTTTTCTCCGGTTCTTGATGAACTCGAAAATGTAATGCCCCTTCAATTTCCAGTTGATGCTGGAGTCTATATCATTGAGCTTTTCGATACATTCTTCTGTTATCTCTCGAATCACGAAGTCCTTCAAGTCGCCTTTGAAAAAGACAACGTCATCCCCTCTCAACTTAAAATAAGTCGAGAGTTTCATGAGTGCTATCGGAGGAAACTTATTCTTGTAGTTGGGTTCTATCAGCAATACCTTACGTTTCATTTCGTGATTTCCTCCTCTATTTTGTCAATGAGAGAGTTGCGCATACCTTCGTCTGGGAAGACCTTGGAAATGACCGAGTAAATCTTACCCACCAGTTTACGCTCTGCCTTCGACATCTTGGAGTATGCCTTTCCATCAGTGCGAAACTTTGGTTTGCTTGACGCAGGCAATGGCTCTGGCTTTGGAAGAGGTGCAGGAGAGGGAGACTGGGCTGAGTTCGTACCGAGATTATAACCTTCTCCGATTCGACCTACAAGGGATGCGACAGGAGAACCCGAATCTTTGATTTTTGCAAGTTTGGCTTGAAGACTCATTTCTGCCTTTTCCTTTTTTTCTTTCTGTTCTTCAAATAGTTTATATAGTTTTTCTCTTTCCGCCGTATCAGTATAACCTTTCTTTTCCTTTTCTTCTATTTGATGCTTGGTTTCATTGGCCTTAGAGATAGTTCTATAACAACTTTTTACTTCTGAAACTTGATTGCAATAAACTTTTAATTTTAGAAATTCTTCCTTCACTGCACTCTCAAATTCCTTGCTTGTTGCATTGTCTTCGAAATAGTCTCTTCGAGAGTTTGGAGTTAACTTTCCATTTAATGCATGCAATTCACCGAAGAAATAAAAGGAGAAGCGTTGATCATTTGTGTTTGTGAAAAACTTCTTGCAAATTTCAGAGTCTCCAATTTGAATATTAGCTGAACGCAATCTGATGCCTCTTGCCAAATTTCCAGATGGAATTTGTCCTACTAAAGTAGTCATTGTGTACCATCCCCAAAACAATGGTTCTCCTTGTGAATTCTCTCTATACAAGAAGTTTACCCCATAAACTTCACCAGTAGTTTTCTTATTTCCTTTATCTGTAGTGTAAATTTTAGACTTGTATGGTTTAAATATTTGGTCATCATTGATGTAGATATTATAAATATCCACAGAGAGTTGGTGCTCCTTCATATACTTTTCAATCTTCTTCTTGTATAGAAACGAACTGTCTATATCAACAGGCGCAACCATTTGAAGATAGTCTGTTACCTCATCAATATCCAATAAATCATCCAAGGTAATATCTTCCATTATCACCTTGAAATAATGTTTGTCTCTGTCCTCTTTTTTTGACTCGTATGTAGTTACCTGTCTTACAACTTCTTCACCACTTGACTTGTCATCGGTGTCATTGATAAGTTCTTGTAGCTTCTCCGCATCCCAAGTAACTATAGACTTGACATCCTCACCTTTGTAAGAAGTCTCGAATATGAGTTTTTGACAATACGCCAAACCACCCAATCGACCAATGCCACGAAAGCCTTTGTCGATTCCCTTTTGTTTGGTAGATTGCGCTATGTTACGTAAAATGCCAAAAGCCTTGGCTGCCTGTATACCTAAGGCGTTGTCTTCTATTATAATTTCACGCTGTTCACGTTTTATTCCAACAATAATTGCCTCTTCGCCCTTTTGCAGCACACCAGCCTTTACAGCATGATCCACGGCATCGGCAGCATTCTGTATGTACTCTCTGTAAACGAAGAGTGGATTCTCATACATTCCTGTAGTGAGCGACTCGATTACGTTTTTTCCTATGATTGATTCTGTCATATTTTTTCTTATTCGTAGTATAAATATATCGGTTTAGGGAACTTGATGTTGAGCATGGAGCGGAATATCGGGTTTTGTATGATGTATTCTCCTTGCTTCAATCTCGTGAGCATCGTCTTATATACAGACGGCACGAAACGAAAATCCTCTTTGGCTATCTCTATGGCATTGGTTCGTCCGAAAGCCTGTGTAGCGCAGTTTCCCTTCACTCGCTTGTGGATGTCGCTGACAAATTGCTCAGCTCCAAACAGTACGATTCCCAATGAGCGACCACGTTCCGTAATGTCCAATATCTGGTGCAAGATAGGCGAGGACTTAGGCACGTCGCTGGAAGCATACTTGTTCAACTCGTCCACAAAGATGACTATTCGGCTCGGAATATCCTTGTCGTCTCGGTCTGTACTGCCTAATTTGAGATTATATACGGCACGCATCACATCACCAAAAACAAAGCCTTGCGATTCCTCGTCCAGCTTTGCCACATCCACCACGAAG
>OQVU01000776.1_pt1 | contig 12395 bp, 10 predicted proteins | sample 1691611 | NCBI WGS metagenome assembly OQVU01 (sample SAMN03418272, study PRJEB22391) | human gut metagenome | biome: human-gut; feature: organic feature; material: feces | host: Homo sapiens | place: Tanzania | collected 2013-01
GGTTCCCTTCTCCAGAATCAGACTGTAGGACGAGATATGCTCCGGCTGCAGATTGACTATTTTATGTAAACTATCAATATAGGTATCAAGCCTCTGTCCCGGAAGAGAAGACATGCAGTCTATATTGATGTTGGCAAATCCGGCCTTTCTGGCATTATGGTATGTATCCAGAAACTGCTCATATGTATGGATCCGTCCAAGCAGCTTAAGCTCTTCATCATTGGCAGACTGCAATCCGATACTCAGGCGGTTAAAACCGGCTTCTTTAATTTTATGTAAACCATCATAATCTATTGTTGCCGGATTGATCTCAATTGTGATCTCGGCATCCTTATCCACATCATAAAGCTTGTAAACCATAGAAAGCAGCTCTTCAAGCTGTCCGGGCGATAAAACAGACGGGGTTCCTCCGCCAAAATATATGGTCTGAAGCTTTCGATCCCGGTCAGCAATACTGTCCGCATAAAATAAAAGTTCATTTTTTAATGCCTGCACATACCGCTCTCTCACAGTATGATCTGCAGGCATTGATAAAAAATCACAATAATTGCATTTTCTGACACAAAACGGAATATGAACATACAATTCCAATGTCAATTCCTCACATTCTCAAATAAATTTTCATGTTCATAAATCTTCGTTTAAAAGCCAGACTATTTTTTATCATCCAGCTTTAAAACACTCATAAATGCGGACTGGGGGATTTCCACGTTGCCGACCTGACGCATACGTTTTTTACCCTCTTTCTGTTTCTCCAACAGTTTCTTTTTACGGCTGATATCACCACCATAACACTTGGCCAGGACATCTTTACGCATGGCTCTGACGGTTTCTCTGGCAATAACCTTGCCGCCGACTGCCGCCTGAATGGGAATTTCAAAAAGATGTCTCGGTATCTCATCCTTGAGCTTTTCGCACATCCGCCGTCCCCTGTCATATGCCGAATCCTTGTGAACAATAAAGGAAAGGGCATCCACTTCTTCTTTGTTGATCAGGATATCAAGCTTCACCAGATCGGATCTGACATAGCCCTTCAATTCATAATCAAAGGAAGCATAACCTCTGGAACGGGATTTTAACGCGTCAAAAAAGTCATAGATGATCTCATTTAAGGGCAGCTCATATTTTAACAGTGCCCTTGTCTCTTCCATATAATCCATGCCAAGATAAACACCGCGGCGTTCCTGACATAATTCCATGATCGGACCGATAAACTCCGTTGTAACCATAATCTCCGCGGTTACGATCGGCTCCTCCATATATTCAATCTCCGAGGGATCCGGCAGATTGCTCGGATTGGTCAGCTCGATCACATCGCCATTGGTCTTGTAAACCTTGTAAATAACACCCGGCGCTGTGGTAACCAGATCCAGATTGTACTCTCTTTCCAGTCGTTCCTGAATAATCTCCAGATGAAGCAGTCCTAAAAATCCGCAGCGGAAGCCAAAGCCCAGAGCTACAGAAGTCTCCGGCTCATAATTCAAAGAAGCATCGTTTAACTGCAGCTTTTCCAAAGCGTCCCTTAAATCCGGATATTTGGCGCCATCAGCCGGGTACATGCCACAGTAAACCATGGAATTGACCTTTTTGTATCCGGGAAGTGGCTCCTTACAGGGGTTGTCCGCATCTGTTACGGTATCACCCACAGCCGTATCTCGTACATTTTTGATAGATGCCGTAATATAACCAACCATTCCGGCAGATAATTCATCACAGGGAATAAACTGTCCGGGGCCGAAATATCCGACCTCAACAACATCTGCGGTGGCATTGGTAGCCATCATGCGGATACGTGTGCCTTTTTTGACTGTTCCGTCCATCAGACGGCAGAAAATAATAACGCCTTTATAAGAATCATACAGTGAATCAAAGATCAGGGCAGATAACGGTGCAGCCGGATCTCCCTTGGGTGCCGGTATTTTGTGTACGATCTGTTCAAGCACATCCTCAATCCCAATACCGTTTTTAGCGGAAATAAGGGGCGCATCCTGTGCCTCAATGCCGATCACATCCTCAATTTCATCTTTCACACGCTGCGGCTCTGCACTCGGCAGATCGATCTTGTTGATCACCGGAAAAACATCCAGATCATGATCAAGTGCCATGTACACATTGGCAAGTGTCTGTGCTTCAATTCCCTGCGCAGCATCCACGACCAGAATCGCACCGTCACAGGCAGCCAGAGCACGGCTTACCTCATAGTTAAAATCCACGTGTCCGGGGGTGTCGATCAGATTGAAAATATATTCTTCTCCATCCAGAGCTTTATAAATAATACGGACTGTCTGTGCCTTGATCGTGATTCCACGTTCACGCTCCAGATCCATATTGTCCAGTACCTGTTCCTGCATCTCGCGGCTGGTTAAAAGCCCCGTCTTTTCGATAATACGGTCTGCCAGTGTCGACTTGCCGTGATCTATATGCGCCACAATACAAAAATTGCGGATTTTACTTTGGTCTATCTGCTGCATAATTTTCCTCCGAAATAAAACTGTCGAATTGAATTATACCAAAATTCCACATGTCAGGCAATAAATACATCACCCAACTTATTCATCCGTCTTATTCATCCGGCTCCTGCTATCAGACTTATCCACCATTCTTTAAGACCTCCGCCAAAATCTGCGCCAACGGCTCTGCTGCATTCATGGCCTCTTCTACCGTATTGGTCTGGGCTCCCACCTCGATCAGCAGACTTTTGGGTCTGTAATGCATATTATAGCGAAGACCCTTCATATATATATTCCTGCAAAAGCCCGGATAATAACAGTCTGCCGCCAGCTTCATCTGAAATGAAAAAGCCAGATTTTGTTCAATATAAGGATTTTCCAGATATGCGATCGGACCGGTTGAATTCAGAAAACTAATTCCGTTAAAAAACATAAACTGTGCCGTCTGTCTGCCACCGATTTCCTTGACAAGATGCGTTCCCTCTGATACTCCATCCCTGTGCAGATCGATAATTACCTCAATGCTCGGATTCTCTGCCAGTATTTTTTCAATGGCAGGCGCCGATACGGAATACGCATAATCCCGGTTGGGCAGATCATAGGTGCCGGTATCATGAAGCACATTCAGACCATATTCCTCTCTGAGGATCCGGCAAAGCTCCTCTCCCACGCCAATGATCGTCGTACTGGGATCTCCTGCTACGCTGTCTGCAAACCCTTCCTGCGAATGTGTGTGATAGACCAAAATCTGCGGCTTTGACGCATCCTGCTGTAACGTTGCATCAAAGCTCAAAAATTTTTCCGCATTCAGCTTTTCCGCAGTAATGCTTGTGGAAGAATCAATCGTGTAATAATGCTTTACCAGGTAATCAAAATCCTTCATTGCCTGATAATCCGGCACAGCAACCGGTTCCTGCTGCTTTACAAAGGCTTCATTTGCACCGGAGGCTCTCTGATTCTCCATAAGCATCAGATCTTCCATAGACATTCCATCTGTACTATCATCGGAATTACCGCCTGCACCTGCGTCATCAGTCCCTGTCCGGCTGTTTGATGCCTTTCCCGGTTCAGAGGAATCCGCTGTCGTTCCGTTTTTGAATGTATCCACTGCGTCCGCATACTCGCTTTCCTCATCTTCCAGAAACTGCGTTCTGAAGTAATCCCTGGCATCCTGATATGCCTTTCCGGTTTTTCCTGTTTTATTTGTTCCGTCAGCTATATCCGTTCCATCTGCGTTGCCGGCTGTATCCATTTGTTCTGTCTGACCTGCGCCGTCTGCCGCTTCCTGACCATCTGCCATATTTTCTCCGCCTGCAATACTGTTTTCATCCGCCATATCTTCTCCATCCGTCTCCTCACCCGGAAGGCCGGCATGTCTCAGATAATACCCATAATTACTGTCTACAAAAGAAAATGCCATCTCTGCTGCCGAAAGATTGGTCATCCCCAAAGCTCCATTTCCGAAATAAGTCTGCGAAAGCACCAGACTGCACCATACATTCCTGTAACAAAAGGAAAGTAAAAGCAGCAGGCATAAAAAAGCCCAGCATGCCAGCCCCCGCTGTGCCCTATCCATTGTATATCTTTTTCGATAACGCCTTCTTCTCATATACTCACCACTAAAGTATATGTCCACATCAAACGCGCTATGACTATGTTGTCCCACCGGGACAAAGATCTCCCAAAACAGATATCAAATCAGCATCAAACCAATATCTACAACCTCCTCCGAAAATTTGAGACAATAAAAAACCAACCGATGGGTTATTTCGGTTGGTCTTGTGATTTCTGATAAAATGTACTGTCTAACAGGATGACGGCCCTGTTAAAGTACCTGTCCAAAATTAGTTCATGCCGTTAACAGCTTTTGTTAAACGGGAAACCTTTCTGGATGCATTATTTTTATGATAAATGCCTTTAGAAGCTGCTTTGTTGATTGTAGAAGTAGCATCTGTTAATGCTGCCTTTGCACCTTCAGCATCTTTTGCTTCGATTGCTGCGTAAACTTTCTTGATAGAAGTTTTAACACCAGACTTGATTGCCTTATTTCTATCAGCTTTTGTTCTGTTTACCAGGATTCTCTTTTTTGCAGATTTGATGTTAGCCATGACTTACACCTCCCATATTATAAAATCATATCTCTATGCCGGTGTCACAATTATCCAGACACGGGCAGACAAATGCGAACACACGCATATTATAATAACCAAAACCGGCAATGATGTCAATATCCGGAGAGAATATTTTTAATATTTTCCTCATTATTTCTTATTTTATCTGTTTTTTCTACCATATTTATGTCCATTCCTTTCGCTTCGCTCAGGAACAAAACATTATGAAAATGCCTTCTCATTTTCAATCTTTCATTTTCAATCTTTCATTTCAGGTATAAAGCTATGTCTATTTTCTATCATTCTGGTAATACTACATATCATGTTCATATGGTCACACAACGTTCATATTGTCACACAACGTACAAATACCAGCAATCGGATATCAAAAGGATCAAATGCGGTTTGATTACAAATCACAATACAAAAAATCTACGGAGGTCATTATGTATATGCAGTCGCGGACCGATCTGGCTCTGGAAGAGCATGAATATATGGTATCACAACATGCCGCTGAAAAAAAACAGACACACATTCATGGTGTGGAAATTCTGGATGAGCAGTTTCCTTCCGACCAGATTACCATATCCACTGTCAATATCACGACAAAAAATGCGGCAAAAGCCTTAAACAAACCGATGGGAACCTACATTACCATGGAAGCTCCCCTGCTTGATATTCCGGACGACGGATATCATCGGGAAATATCCATGCACATCTCCCGGCAGCTTCGGAAGTTAATTCCTGATTTAACAAACGACAAATCTATACTGGTTATCGGGCTTGGAAACCGGGCTGTCACTGCTGATTCTCTTGGCCCTCTGTGTATCGATCACCTAAATATCACCCGTCATCTTCTATTAGAATATGGAAGTGCAGCCTTTGATCATCAGTATCAACATACCGTCAGCTCTCTTTCTCCCGGTGTCCTTGCTCAAAACGGCATCGAGACAGCCGAGATCGTAAAGGGTGTGGTCGAACAGACCCATCCGGACTGCCTGATTGCCATTGATGCCCTTGCTGCCAGATCCCTGCATCGTCTTAACCGCACAATCCAGATCAGTAATACCGGCATCCATCCCGGCTCCGGCGTCGGCAATCACCGCTGCGCTCTGACAAAGGAAGCTCTCGGCGTCGATGTCATTGCCATCGGCATTCCTACTGTTGTCGATGCGGCAACGATTGTTATGGACACTCTTGAAGATTATACGCAAAAAACAAAGCACTCTCTTAATCTCCGGTTATTTATGGAGGATTATGACAGCACTTTGTTTCATGAGCTTCAAAATATGTATGTAGCCGGAAAGGATATTGATTCGATCATCCTCAATATGAGCTATACTCTTTCCGAAGCCTTAAATATCACATTTGGCAAAAACTAATGTCTTCCGCCACCGCCGCCATGGCTGTGTCCGCCGGAAGAGGTATGATGGCCGCCACCACCACCGGAACCACTGTTTGACTGGATGGTACGGCGTGTTGTGTGCTTGGAAATAAACACATCCCTGCGGTCCGGGAACTGTGCTGCTCCGCCTGCCACATAAGTATTGGCACTTGTCGTTTTCTTTCCAACATTGTGGTTGATGCATACCAGAACATATACAAAGGTAACAACCGCTGCAACACCCCAGATCGCATACCAGGGAATTGCCTCATACATGGAAACATCTTCACCTGACATGGTAGCGGAAAGTGAATTGATGTAATACACATATGCGTCATACGGATCGGCATTGACCTTGTCACAGACACCATCGATCAGATGGTTGATCATGGATGTAGAATAGGTGTCCTCCACCCTTCCTGATGTTGAAAACCAGCTGTAGCTGTTGCCTACCCCCAGCATATTGTCCAGATACAGGGCTCCGTCTCCCCATGGAGCATCATAACCATACTTGTAGTTGTCATAAAAATCATCGGCATAATTTATCATGGCAGTATCGCCGGCATAATCCGGATCACTGATCGTAACCAGTACGATATCGCATCCGATCTCATCTTCTTTTTCTGCGATCAGATCACGCAGGGATTTTTCTTCATCATCGCTTAAGACATCGGCATAGTCAAAAACCCTTTCGTCGGTAAGACATTCTGTATTGGTTCTTTCATATACTCCCTGTTCTTCTTTGTCAGGTCCTTTTTTGATCAGTGCGACAACAAATAACACCAGAACGATCGCAAAGATAATTAAAAGTACGGAAAAATGTTTTATATATTTTTTCATATCAGAATACCTCCAAAATCATCCTGAGCATATATCCCATTACTGTCACAAGAGAAAAAACGGTAGCGGCACAGCCGATCATTTTGCCGACAGATAAAGGTGCCTTTCCTATCAGCTTTCCCGTTTCTCCGTTTAATCGGAACAGGTATTCTTTGCCCCTGTAGCGGTATTTATAATTCCAGACCGGCAACAGTGCATAATTTTCTTCCTTTGTCTGGCACTGACAATCATCGCATTCCGGTACTACGGATGAATAACCGCCGATTGTCTCCTGCATCAGTGCTGCGGCATCCTTGCGCACCTTGGCTTTGGCCCTTGGCTCCAGCGTCGGTCCGTCCACACTGTATAGCTCTCCCCGGAATCCGGACATGAATTTGGGCTGGAATGCATACATGGATGAATAATCAAACGGTTCCAAAAGATCCATCTCATTGTCAGGCATAGTCTCGGATGCATCCGTGGGTACGCGGTTAAAATCAGCGTCCATGGTACGATACAGCTGATAAACCGAGGTCTCTGTATATTCCGTATTGCCGCTGACCCATTTTTTGACCTTCTGCGCTCTGGCAGAGTAACGATAATGGCAGTGAATATCAAAGAGGAAAAACGGAATATAATCTCCTTCCATTTTTTCCAATGAAGCTTCCTTTAAAAAGCCGGTTGGCAAAAATATCTTTTTGTCAAACTGCTCCCGGATAATCTCCTTTGCCTTGCTTTTGCTGATCTTAAAAGGAATGATCAGATGCGGCTCATATTTTCCCCTGATGCGCTCATCAAAAATCATATAGGCTCCGCAGTGTTCACACTTGAGCGCACTGTCATAAGGCTTTGGCTCAACCGGTGCTCCACACAAAGGACACTGGTATTCATTTTCTGTGGTAACCAACTCTTCACTGTCGATACTGTCACAGTGCGGGCAGCACATCCTGTCCTGCTCCGGTGACCACACCGTATTGGCTCCACAATTTTTACACTTAAAAATCATAGTCTTTCTCCCTCTTACATAATTATTGTAGAAATGGCTGCCTGCAAAAACATATAAAATATGATCTGCCAGCGTTCTTCTCTTTTTTATGATACAACATAATGCGCGGTAATTCTACAATTAACTTCATTTTTCAGCTTCAATCTATCCACTTCATTATTTTTGGTTTCATTTTTGCCGGTTTTATATCCTGACTTTTACCATCTTCATGCCAGTCCGGATGATCCGAAGTTTTGTGTGGTATGGTCAAAAAAATAAAAACTGGACATTTTGAGCATACCATACATAAGTGTACAATACAGTCAATTCATCAAAACCGGTTTAGCAATCATATGATGAAGCCGGATAGTTCCTATATCCGGCACAAAAAAATAACATCATGAGGAGACGAGAATTATGAACACACAAAGTAAAACATTAAGAATTGTCCTTGCCGGACTTATGGCAGCATTGACCTGTGTCGCTACCATGATCATCCGCATCCCCACCATTAAGGGATATGTACATATCGGAGACTGTATGGTAATTGCATCCGGTATTATCTTAGGGCCTGTACTTGGCGGTCTTGCTGCAGGTATCGGTTCCATGTTGGCAGACTTACTCGGCGGTTATTATGTATTTTCCGTTGCAACCTTTGTCATCAAATTTTTAGCGGCACTGGCAGCAGGATTAACCTTCAATTTTGTAAAAAAGGTGTCCAAAAAATACAACCTGCCTGCTGTGATCGCAGCCGGATTTGCATCTGAGATCATTGTAGTACTCGGGTATTTTGTATTTGAAATATTTTATGAAGGAATGGCCGCAGCCATTACAGAAATTCTTCCCAACTGCGTACAGGGCGGAACCGGTCTCATCCTTGCAGCTGTCCTTTCCCCCATCTTATTAAAGATTCCGATGATCAGGGACGTAAAATTACAGATCAAACAGGCTCCAAGCGTTAATTCGTAATCGGCTGATAGCAATCGGGACGACGATCCCGAAACAGCCCCCACTCAAGCCTTTCTTTTGCAAGTGCTTCAAGGTCAAAGGAAGAAACAAGGATTTCTTCCCTGTCCCTTGAAGCACTTTTTATGATTTCTCCTGTCCCATCTGTCATAAATGAGTATCCATAAAAACAAAGGGCCGACTCCTGCCCGCCATTTGCATCCGATGCATGCACTTCTTCCGTCCCGATACGATTTGCGGCAATGACCGGAACGCAATTGGCAGCTGCATGTCCCTGCATCACACGCCTCCAGTGCGGCATGCTGTCTGTATTAAGAATAGGCTCGCTTCCAATCGCCGTCGGATACAGGATAAGCTCTGCCCCCTGCAGCGCAAGGCAGCGTGCAGTCTCTGGAAACCACTGATCCCAGCAGATACCTATCCCGATTTTTCCATAAGCCGTATCAAAAACCCGGAAACCGGTGTTGCCGGGTGAAAAGTAAAATTTTTCCTGATAATAGTGATCATCCGGAATGTGTGTTTTCCGATATACATCCATAATGCTTCCGTCTGCGTCGATCATGGCAACTGAATTATACAGACAATTCCCGTCTCTTTCATAAAAGCTTACCGGAATGACAACCGAAAGCTCCTTTGCAGTCTTTTGAAGCCGGATCACCGCATCATTTTCCTCTACAGGCTTTGCATAGGCATAATAGTCATAACATCTTTCCTGACAAAAATACGGTCTTTCAAAAAGCTCCGGCAGCAAAATAACCTGAGCACCCTCTTTTGCGGCCTTCCTTACCATTTTGTCTGCCTTTTCAATATTATCCTCTATGTTCCGGCTCATCTGCATCTGGATGGCTGCGGCTGTGATGATTCGTCCCATCTGTTTTCTCCTTATTTTCCTTGTCTGTTTGTCCTCTCTGATATCAAATATTCATCTGATCTTTCTTTACGGCACTCGGTATCTGCTGTGTAATACAATGTATATTTCCACCGCCGACAATAATGCTTCTTGCCATGATCGGTATGACTCTTCTCCTGCCGCTGACACTTTGTAAAATCTCAACCGCAAGCGCATCATGCTCATCGCCAAACTGCGGAACCAGTATGCTGTCATTTGAAATATAAAAATTGACATAGCTTGCCGCCAGTCTCTCACCGGTCTGTCTTTGATCTTCCCCTTCTTCGTATGTAAAACCATCTGCTTCATACTGCGTAATGCAGACCGGCTTCTTGGGAATCGGAAGCTTTATGATCTCCGGGTGTCTTCCCCTCGCATCTGTTGTTGCAGATAAAATATCATATGCTTGTTTTGAATAACCATACTGCGGATCCTCTTCATCATCCGTCCAGGCTAAAACAACTACACCGGGCTTTATAAACGCACACATGTTATCAATATGCTCATCTGTCTCATCCTGCCAGATACCATGTGGCAGCCAGATCACTTTTTCACCGCCCAGATAATTGCATAACACTTGTTCTATTTCTTTTTTGGACAGGTTGGGATTGCGTCCCGGACTTAACAGACATGCCTCTGTCGTCAGGATCGTACCCTCCCCATCCGTGTGGACAGAGCCGCCTTCCAGCACAAAATCCGACACCCGCACCACCTTTTCTCCTATGGCAGAACAGAAGCTTTCAGCAAGTCTGTCATCTTTTTCATAATGCTTGTACAATCCATTATACGACCCACCCCAGGCGTTGAATTTCCAGCTGATTCCACATCTTGTGCCTGTATCTTCCAACACAAATGTCGGTCCCGTATCTCTCGCCCAGGCATCATCACTTTCTATTGTCAGCAATGTCATATTTGTGTAATTCTCTTTTTGTGACAACCACGACTCAGCCTCTTTCAGATGATCTATGTCGGTTAACATAAATATGTGCTCGCTTCCGGCAATACAATCTGCTATTTCAGAAAACGTCCGTTTTGCGTCACTACCGTCATAAATCCACGAGCCCGGTCTGGTCGGCCAAATCATGACACAACCATCATGTGGCTCGAATTCTGCCGGCATACGCATTTTAAAATCACCTGTTATCATCATGCTTTTCCTTTCTGCAATATTCGTATATCAGGATATATCCTTCCTGTCCGCGCATTTTCGTTATATCTGATAACACGGATGCTTCTGGCCGGATTTCACCCAAGCCGTTCTTTAAAATCATGATATCCAAATCCCTTTTGAAGCACCATCTCACCATTCTCTTTCCGGTACACGATATCCGGCAGTGGCATTCCATTAAAGGTGTTATTTTTTACCATGGAGTAGATTGCCATGTCCTCAAATATCAGTCTGTCTCCAATTTGAAGCTTTCGGTCAAATGAATAATCCCCGATGACATCTCCCGCGAGGCAGGTTGAACAGGCCAACCGGTAGGTATGCTTTTTCTCCCCCGGCATACCACTGTCACGAAGCGGGGGCCTGTACGGCATCTCCAAAACATCCGGCATATGACAGGCTGCCGATCCATCCAAAATCAGGATATCCATACCGTTATTTACAATATCCACGACTTCTGCAACAAAATATCCGGCATTCAGAGCAACAGCCTCTCCGGGCTCTAAATACACGCGGACATCATATTTATTTTGTATGTATAAAATGCTTTTTTTCAACAAAGCCAGATCATAGTCAGCCCTTGTTATGTGATGTCCTCCTCCAAAATTGAGCCACTTTATCTGTGTAAGATACCTGCCAAACTTCTCCTCAACCGCCTGCAGGGTCGTAAAAAGAGCATCTGCATTCTGTTCGCAGAGCGTATGAAAATGCAATCCTTCCACATCCTTTGGCAGGGCATCCGGATAGCTTTTATATAGCTTATCCGCCGTGATTCCAAGTCTCGAATACGGAGCACAGGGGTCATAAATATCATGACCCTCCTGTGTCGAACATTCCGGATTGATACGTAGTCCGATGCTTGCATTGCGGCACAGAGAATGGAGCTTTTCATATTGGGAAAGGGAATTGAACACCAGATGATCGCACCATGTATCCAGCATATCCATTTCACATTCCTTAAAACCGGGACAGAACACATGATTTTCAGCCTCCGGGCATTTTTTCTTCATCTCTTCGTAACCAAGCCTTGCCTCATACAGACCGCTTGCCGTAGTCCCGCTGATATAGGAACCGATCAGCGGATATGCCGGATAATAGGAAAATGCCTTCTGTGCCAGTAAAATATGGCATCCTGTATCCTGTTCCACACCCTTTAAGATAGTTAAATTATCATTTAACTTTTTCTCGTCAATGATGTAACAGGGCGTATTTAGTTGTTTTAGCTGATTGTCAAATTCCGCATCTGATGCTTTATCGGTCATTTTAATCATTGTCATATCTACTGTCTTATTTGTCATTTTATCCGTTGCTTTACCTGCTGTTTTGTCTGCTATCTTGTCTGTTATTTTGTCTGTTATTTCAGGCACTGTGTCAGCCATTGTTTTTTACTGTTTTATTACTTCATCGTCACAATGTTATGATATAAACCAAAAGACAGTTCTTACTCCACAGTTTCCGGATTCTCCTCAACAACCCATGGAAGTCCCCATTTATTTAAAGCATCCATAAACGGATCCGGATCAAATTCCTCTACATTGAAAACGCCGCTTCCGGACCAGGTCTTTGTCAAAATCATCATGCCACCGATCTCGAAATCACCGCCGAGCGGCCCGCTGAGCATGCACA
>OQVU01000777.1_pt1 | contig 12372 bp, 8 predicted proteins | sample 1691611 | NCBI WGS metagenome assembly OQVU01 (sample SAMN03418272, study PRJEB22391) | human gut metagenome | biome: human-gut; feature: organic feature; material: feces | host: Homo sapiens | place: Tanzania | collected 2013-01
GGCCATAGGAAATACCGTCACCATATTCATGATAATATCAGTGTCACTTACAATGATACTTCTGATATTCATAAATCCTATAGTTGTAGTTATGGATACCCCGGAGGAGGCTGTCAAAGGAATCACGGATTATCTGATAGTATGCTTCGTAGGAATTCCATTTATCACGGCATACAATGTAATAAGCTCGATATTCAGAGGGCTCGGTGATTCCAAAAGTCCGATGTACTTTATTGCGGTTGCGTGCGGCCTCAATATAGCACTTGATTATATATTCATAGGAGCCTGCGGCATGGGTCCGCTAGGAGCGGCCCTTGGAACAACGCTGGCTCAGACATTCAGTGTCATCATATCATTTGCCGCAATAAAGAGGATGAATACCGGGCTGAAGCTCACGAGAAATGACTTTGTTCCGAGAAAAAACGTGCTAGGAGAGATTGTGAAGATAGGTCTCCCGGTGGCAGTACAGGACGGATGCATACAGATCGCTTTCATCGTGATAACAGTCATAGCCAACAACCGTGGTGTGAATGATGCCGCGGCAGTGGGCGTTGTGGAGAAGATGATAAGCTTTATATTCATAGTGCCATCCTCCATGTTGGCAACTGTATCCGCGCTTGCCGCCCAGAATATAGGTGCGGGAAAGCACGACAGGGCGGAGCAAGTCCTGAGATACGCACTGGGGATCATAGTGGCATACGGAGCCATAGCTATTGTGATAATTGAAGTATTTGCGCCTGAGCTCGTGGGACTTTTCAGCAAGAACAAGGTGGTTGTGACCATGGGTGTCCAGTATATAAGCAGCTATATTGTGGACTGTGTATTTGCAGGAATCCACTTCAGTTTCACAGGATATTTCTGTGCATACGGCAAATCCTACATAGGATTTATACACAACATGATAGCCATAGTATGTGCAAGAATTCCGGGATCTTACATTGCATCTATCATGTATCCGGACACATTGTTCCCGATGGGATTTGCGGCACCGGCTGGATCATTTATATCCATAGTGATATGCGTGGGAGCATTTGTGTGGATGAAGAGGCGCGGCACGCTGTATAAGACAAACGTATAAGATACAAGGAGGAGCTATGGGGAATCCATTTACATTATCATTTGGAAAGAAAACGGTGCAATATATTTCGAGAATAGCGCACACAGACAGGATAATAAATGAAACACATCAGTCGTGCGGAATATCATGGAATCTTCCGTCCAGCTCCTCTGTCTTCACCACGTTGATGAACGCGTGCTCATCGATCCCGCGGATCATCGGGATAAGCTCACGCTTTGCCTCGGCGTTGATGACAGAATAGATGAGGGTTTTCTCCTTCTCCTCATAGCAGCCGATCCCGGTGAATAATGTGGCATCGTGATTTGTCAGATCTTTGATGGCGTGATATATCTCCTTTGATTTGTCGGAGATGATGAACAACGTTTCTTTCTTATATCTCTTATATAAAAGCTGGATCACCTGCGTGCTGCAGAACTGGTAGATGATGGAGTACAGAGCCTTTGACCAGCCGAACAGTGCGCCGGCTGCGATCAGCATTACGATGTTTCCGAGCAGTATGTAGTTCCACGCATCTATACCCTTCTGGTGAGACAGGAATATGCTGATGAAATCAGTTCCTCCGGTGCTGGTCCCAACGTTCAGGCACAGGCTGATGGCGAGTCCGTTGATGAGACCGCCGAACAGGCTTACAAGCATTATGTCGTCCGTGAATACATATGGTGGCAGAATATCCACAAATATACTCGACAGAAGTATGACTATGATCGAATAGAGGGTAAATCTTTTGCCGATATATTTGTATGATATGTATGTAGGAAACAGATTCAGCCCGATGTTGAACACTGCAAAAGGCACGCTTATGTGCAGGAATTTTATTCCTATGTTCTGGAGCAGCAGAGATGCTCCGGAGAACCCGCTTGGAAACAGCCCTGCGGTTTTGGCAAAGCATCGGAGATTCCATGCGTACAGTATAGATGCAAATACGACGATGAACAGGCGAAATACCTGATAAAATCTTGGGTGTTTTAACTCTAGAGATTGAAACATAGCGGTACCTCCTTTGTAAGTGTCACTGTAAAATGCAGTTAATTTTCAAATGGGCGGACCCTCAAAGTAACGCCTAAATCCTTGCATATCTGACGGCACTTCTCGATCTTGTCCTCGGGCATGACCTTTTCAACAACAGTCATGACAACATTTGGCACGTATCTTTTCGACAGAACGGCAAATTCCTTTATGGCCTCATATGACTGGATTCCGTAGCGGGATCTGGTGAGCTCAAGGAACTCCTTTTCGTCAGGAGCGTTCAGGGATATCGATACCGTGTCAATCCGTCCCTCAAGCTCAGGGGTAACATCCCTTCCATATATAAGATTTGCAAGTCCGATGGTGTTGAGGCGGACTTTGAGATTTGGGTATGTATTTTTCAGTGAATCGATCACCGCGCATACGTCTTCAAGTCTCTCAAGAGGCTCGCCAAATCCGCAGAATACAAGCTCATTTATGACATTCAGGTCATATTTAGAGAAAAGCTTCAGAACCTCCTCAACGGAAGGCTCGCCATCCTTCAGCCAGAGAGTATTGTTTTCCTGTTGCTTTTTTGTCTGTCTGAGGCAGAACACACAGCTGCAGGGGCATTTGTTTGTCATGTTTACATATATATTTTTGCCTGTGAGATCCCCGCTCTTTGCAATGTCGAGGTAACCTTCCTCACCGACCTTTCCGGTTACAGTGTATAAAACCATAGTTAGTATCTCCAATCGTTTAAGTTATTCATCTGTCAGGTCTTTCATGTACATCTCAAAGCACAGTCCCCAGTTCTCCGGGACATTGTTCTCAACGCAGTAGCTTATGCACTTTGATACATAAGAGGCGGCCTTTTTCACGGATTCATAGACGCTGTGTCCGTTCATATACATACCCGCAATGACAGCTGCGATCACATCTCCGGTGCCGCTCCTGTCGCCACCGATCCTGTCAACCATGACCATCTGGAAATCCTCATCCTTGTTGTAGATGAAGTTGGCTATCTGAGTCTTATTGAAGTGTATTCCTGTCACAACGATATGTTCCGGTCCCTGCTCTGCCAGAGCCATGCACATTTGCCTTAGCTCGTTCACGGTCACAGTGTGCTCCGGATATGGAAGATCAAGGAGGGTGCAAAGCTCCGTCAGATTAGGAGTGATAATGTTGGCATATTTTACAAGCTCCTTCATCTTGCTGCACATAGACGCGGTATAGGTTGGGTACAGCTTGCCGTAGTCACCCATGACGGGATCGACAATAACAAAATTCTTCTCGTTTTTAAAGTATTTGATAAAGTCGATAACTATATCAACCTGTTCCTCGGAGCCGAGAAATCCTGTGGATATGGCATCGAACTGCAGATCCAGATCCTTGTAGGTCTGGATGTAATCCCGCATCTTCGGTGTGTAGTCATCAAAGTAAAATATAGGAAACTGTGTATGTGTAGATAGTATTGCCGTCGGCACAGTGACCGCCTGGATCTTCATGGCGGACACTATCGGTGCCATGACAGCGATGGAACATCTTCCGAATCCTGTAACATCATTTATTAGGGCGATTTTTTTCTGCATCTTAGTTCTCCAAATTCAATAAATATAGTAGATTTTATCATCAAATACAGGTGTGTTCAATATTGGAATTCCGGTAGATCAAGTGAAATTTATGTTCAAAAGGGAGAGAATAGGAAAAATTTCCACATTGCCCCATATCTTGATACGTAGTAAAATATAACCATATTTTGCTGCAATGGATGTGTCAAGTTTTATATGAAAACTTGACATGCAGCAAAGGAGGCACGCTGATGCGTGCGCAGGTCATCAAGCTTACGCTTGACGACATGTAGCGCCAGCCATTTGCCGAAGGCAAATTTTGCATGGCTGGTGTTCAGGAGGAATGAGTATGAATGAAGTCGTTTTGAAGATATATGTCTTTTCGTCAATTATAATAGCCGCCATGGATATTATACTGGCGATGAAATCCATAAAAAAGAATAAGACGACTGGAAGGTTTCTGGGACTTGCCTGCGTAGGAGCAGCTATAGTCGATATCAGTTATCTTATCAGTATTATAAGCGATTCGTATATGGCCATGTCCGTCATGTCGAGTATATATTTCGTAAGCATTGATTATATGTTGGTATGTCTGCTCATATTTATTGTTTATTTTACAAAAGGACGTTTTTCAAAGTATGGAAGAGCGGCGATAGGCGTATGCTTTTTTTACTGTCTGTATGAGCTTGTAATATTTGCCATAAACCCATTCAAAAATATAGCGATAGGGTATGTCAGAAGGGACACCGTGATAGCAAAATACAGCTATGATATGAAACCGCTGTATGATATGCATCTGGTTTTTTCGTATGCGCTGGTGAGTGTGGTACTCATACTCCTTGTAAAGAAGCTTTGCAAGATCCCACATGAATATCGTTTGCAGTACAGCAGTGTCATCCTGGGACTTCTTGCGCTTGTTGGGATAAATGCAATATTTCTCTACGTTCCGGGATCTGAAGTGTACAAGCTTCTGGATTATTCCATCTGCGGCTACAGTCTTACATCATATATCCTGTACTGGAGCTGCTTTAATTATTCGACCCATGGAATGCTCAACAAACTCAAGACAAATATATTCGAGAATATAGGTCAGGGAATAGTTTTGTTTGACTATGACAATCATTTGATCCTGCACAATGACAGAGCGGATGATTTTCTTGGAAAGGAACTCCTCTGTAAATGTGAGGATCTGCAGCAGTTTCTTGAGACGTATGATCTGTCAGTTGATCTTGCGGCAGATGACGACAGTTTTTCTCTGCAGTGCTATATAAAAAGTGATGATGGAGATAGACCTTTAAGGTGCGATATCAGAAGGCTTGACAACAAGGAAGGCCGCAGGCTTGGCCAGATGTTTGTATTTTCTGATATATCTCTGGAGACGGATATGCTTACAGGATTTCAGAAATGGGATAGCTTTCAGAGACTTGCCATGGAAGAGGTGGATCATTTTACGTTTCCGGTTGGAGTGGCAATATGCGATATCAATGGATTGTCCGTGATCAACAGCACCCTGGGTAGTCAGTCAGGTGATCAGAGGATAAATTCACTTGCGGGCATCATGAGAAAGAATTTTCCGGAGAGAACATATTACGTCAGGGGTATTGATGCGCACCTGATAGCACTTTGCAGTCACAGCAATGAGGAAGAGATGGCTGCATGTGTTGAAAAGGTCAAAGAACAGTTTGATGGAAGTATACAGTATGCAGTGGGGGTGGCTGCGGATGAGGGACAGAGCATAGTCGCTGCAATCATTGATGCGGCAACAGCCATGAAGACAAAAAAGCTTGTGGACAGTGAATCGTTGCACTCGGATATGCTGACATCACTTATAAGGGCTCTTGAGGAGTGCGATAGCGATACGGAACAGCATGTGCGCCGTACACAGGAGATGGGGGCTGAGCTTGGCAGACGAATAGAGCTGTCAGATATCCAGCAGAGCAAGCTGGCACTTCTTTGCCTGCTCCATGACATAGGAAAGGTAGGAGTTCCTATGGAGATACTCAACAAGCCGGGAAAACTCACAGATGAGGAATGGAAGATCATGCGTTCCCACGTTGAGAAGGGATACGAGATCGCCATGAGCAACACAGAGCTCAGACAGATCGCGGAGGAGATAAGGCATCATCATGAGAGATGGGATGGAAATGGATATCCGGATGGGCTGAGCCGTGAGAGCATACCGGTTCTGTCGCGTGTGATCGCGGTGGTCGATGCATTTGACGCAATGATCAATGACAGACCTTACAGAAAGGGTATGCCGATACCAAAAGCGATAGAAGAATTAAAGAGTTGCGCTGGCAGTCAGTTTGATCCGTATATAGTTTCGGAGTTTATCAGGCTTGTATCAGAGAAGTATGCGGATTCTCTGGCAGCTGACTCAACGCAGGGGGCTGCTGATGGTGGTGTTAGTGTAGATGGTAATGGAGAGGATATAGGAGAGCGCACTGTCCCAGGAGATGGTCTGGCGGACTCTGATGGTGATGGCGTCAGCACAGACGACGGACAGACAGAGATCCGGATCATGGCGCGTAGGCAGATGGTGGATTCTTCTGAATATGGCAAGGATGCGTTTCGTGTACATACAGTAAAGCACAGCAGATATCTGGTGGATGAAAACTGGAGGATCATATCTGTAGATGATAATTTTGAGGAGCTGACGGGTTACAGCAAGGAGGACATAGAGAATAATATCATAAACCAGATCGACCTTATACCGGATGAGGATAAAACAGAATATCTCTGTCAGGTAAATGCGAATCTGGCAAAAAGTACATTTGTATTTCAGGAACACAAGATACATCGGAAGGATGGCAGGGATATATATGTATTATGCTCTGGAAGAATGTTTTATGATTCGGCACTTCAGAAGGACAGAGGGGAAATAGTAATAGTGGATGTATCAAGTACATATGCCCTGAAGATGCTGACAGATGCGGAGCAGAATAAGGCGGATGTGAGACTCAGAAACTGGGAGAATACCTATCGTACAGATCCACTCACGGGACTTTTGAACCATGCAGCATTTAGAAGTGACATGGAGCAGAGACTTCTTGAGTGTACGCACACAGCGGTGATGATCATGATGGATGTAGACAGATTCAAGCAGTACAACGACACCTACGGACATCACAACGGCGACAAATATCTTGTCCTTGTGGCACAGACACTGCAGGCAGCACTCCGCGGTGATGACCATGCATGCCGTATGGGCGGTGATGAATTTGCAGCTATGCTGTTCTTCAACAAGAGTGTGTCTGATGATGTGATAAGGGAACGTGCCCAGCAGATATTTGACAAGGTGAACCTGACTGTGAAGTCCACCGAGGGAGGAACAGGGATATCCATGGGAGCGGTGATCGCAAGAACTGAACTGACATTCAACGAGATGTATGAGGAGGCGGATAACGCCCTCTATGATGTTAAGGAGAGTGGAAGAGGCAGGATTGAGGTGAAGAGGCATGGGGAGTAGATCGTATATTTTCAAAGGAGTTCACAAAGGACTCCACAAAGAATCTTTGCTTTCTATGAGTCTGATCTTGTTTGCCGTAATTTTGGCATATTCTTTTCGGCTTATTGGACGCGAAAGTTTCTATCCTACTCTGTTTTCTTATCTGCGCAGTTTCATTTATATCGGGCTTTATGCCGCCTGGGGAATTTCAGTCCGTCAACGTATCGTGCAGAAACAGGTCGGACAATATTTGACAGGCGTTTCGGTGCTTTTGATTTTGTGGTTTACCTTTCGCTCAGCAAAATACTTTATATTCTGGCAGCCGGCTGCAATAAGATACCAGTGGTATCTATTCTATCTGCCAATGCTGTTTGTACCCATGCTTGCGCTGCTGATCGCAATGTCTCTGGGCAAGCCTGATGAATATAAACTGCCGAAATCTGTCTGGCTATTGCCTGCCGTTTCGGGAGTTTTGCTTATTCTTGTGCTTACGAATGATCTACATCAATTAGTTTTCACATTTCCTAAAGATGCGGATGTCTGGTCTGATGCAGATCATGGCTACGGTGTGTGCTATTTTGCCGTAATCGCATGGCAGGTGCTTTGTGCCGTAGCAGCGCTTATTTTTATGCTCTTTAAATGCAGGTTAAAGCGCGGTAAGCATCGTTATTTGCCCATAATTCCATTTGCGATATCGCTGGCTTATCTTGCATTGAACTATGTTGGTACGCCATGGCTGAAGCGTTTATTCGGTGACGTTACGGCATTTCAAAGTCTTATGTATATGCTCGGTTTCGAGGCTTGCATTGCCTGCGGATATATTCATTCAAACAGCCGCTACGCAGACCTTTTTGCCTCATCTGTCGGCACATCGGCAGAAATTACTGACAAAGACTTCAACATCCGCTATGCGGCGCTGAATACTGATCCTATATCAAAGGAAATAATGAGAAAAGCCGAGAAAGCTCCTGTCACAGTAGACGGTGGGCTGACCGTACACACCATGCCCATCGGCGGCGGTTATGCGGTATGGACAGAGGATGTGTCAGCGCTGCTTGCCATTAAAGAGGAATCAGAAAGCCTTGCGGAAGAGCTTGCCGAAAGGAATGAGATTCTTCGCTACGAATACATGCGGGAGTCGAAACGCCGCAAGGTGGAGGAACAAAACCGACTGTACGATCTATTGCAGTCGGCAACACAAAAACAGATCAACCGCATTTCGGCATTGACACAGGAATACCGCCGAATCTCAAAATCTGATACAGACAGAGTCAAAATGCTTCTTGCCGAGATTGCCGTTTTATGCAGTTATATCAAACGCCGTAAGCACCTGACACTGCTTGCTGATAAAGATTATGAGGTTGCCGTCAGCGAGCTTGAGAGAGCTTTTTCCGAATCGTTACAGACATTAAAGCTTTTAAATGTACGCAATACTCTGTATGTGGACAATGAACTTTCCATGATTTCGGACAAAAACGCTGCTGCGATATTAGATTTTTATGAGGAAGTAATAGAAGCAGATCTTGAAAATTTAACAAGCGTGCAGATAAGCCTCGCAAATGTAAACGGATTGCGACTGTCGCTGAATGTCTGCTGCGAAGCCGACCTGTCTATTTTTTTAAATAAAGGTAACGTTCTTTATGAAATGGACGATGACGCAGGATACCAGCATCTTGTATTTATTATTGAAGGAGGTGCCGCCGTATGAGTGCCTTTTCTTCACTTCCGGTCTTTTTGCAGACCTTAATACCACTTCTGCTGTTTGTGGAAGCTGTGCTTGAATTGGGACTTTTTATATATCAACTCTCGCATCATTCAAAATCACATGATAATTTACCGAGTCTTGTGATTTTTGTGTTTTTGCTTACGCTTTTGTTCTCGGTAACTCAGGGAGATCCGTTTGAAGGCAAGGATGCTTTTTTATTAAATGCGTCCTGGCTGATTTTCATCACGGTAATTTTACTTGGTATTGTTCATTTTGCCTTTGCTCTGACGAGAGAGTATCGCCGACGAAAGAATATGCTCTCCCCATTTTCCGTTAAAGATGCCACTGACAAGCTGCCTATGGGTTTGTGCTTTGCCGACCCGAACGGGCGTATTGTCCTTTGCAATGACCGTATGCGTCGTCTGTCGTTTGTACTGAGCGGGCATGAGTTTCAGATTACCGAAGATCTTGAAAAAGCGTTGGAGCACCCCGATAAAAGTATTATCGTTAACGGCGATTGTTACATACTGCCCGATAAGACAGTTTGGCAATTCCGCAAGCAGCATATAACCGTTGACAATGATGAAAACTGGCTTCAAATGACAGCGCATAATGTCACTGAACTTTATAATGGCAATGTTCGTCAAACTGCTATTAACGACGAACTGAAAGAGGTCAACCGAAAGCTCCAAAAAATGTATGAACGAATGGCCGATGATATAAAAGAAAAAGAAATTCTTGACCTGAAAATACATATTCATGATACAATCGGAAGAAGCTTGCTGACAATTCGTGACATAATTGAAAGCGATGAAAACACCGACAAAAAGCTTGAGGCTTTACAGGAAGCAACGGCAGTGCTGACAAGCGATCGAGTGACAGCCAGCGGAACGATGGACGAGGTTGTTCAGACGGCAGAAATTCTCGGTGTAACGGTGATGATGGATGGATGCCTTCCGGCCGATTCACTTGCCGAAGAGCTTACTGTTGTCGCTGCGAAAGAATGTGTAACAAATTGTATCAGGCATGCCGGAGGCAATGAGGTATATATCAGCGTAAATGGGCGGAAGGATGTGTTTGATATTACGATAACGAACAATGGCGCTGTACCGTCGGGCCCTATTAAGGAGGGCAGCGGACTCTCGTCGATTCGCCACAGCATAGAATCTGCCGGTGGAGAAATGCACACTGCATATAAACCACGATTTGAATTGCTGCTTATCATTCCAAAGGATGCGTCAAGTTTTATATGAAAACCTGATATGCAGCACCAGCTCTCTCCAAATACGATTATTAATGAGCTGATGTTCAATAAAAGGAGAACGATATATGATAAATACAATACTGGTTGAAGATGATTTATATATTCAAAAGCATTTTGCCGAGCGACTAAAATCAAACGAAATTTTTCGCCTTGTCGGCGTATATCGTGACGCTTTTGAGGCGGAGAAAAACTGCAATTGTTCAATACAGCTTATTCTTATGGATGTGCAAACACAGCACAAGCACTCTGGTCTTGCCGCCGCAAAACGTATAAAAAAGGCTTTTCCGAATATTAAAATAGTGATTGTAACCTCACTTGTCGACCCGCAGGTATTGGAACAAGCAAAGACAGGTGCAGCAGACAGTCTGTGGTATAAAGACCACGGTACAGAGGAGCTGATAAGTGTGATAAAGCGTACCCTTGCAGGCGAAAAAGTATTCCCTGATACCTCTCCTGCAATTGAAATGGAAGGCACAATGTCCGATACATTCTCGCCCCGGCAGCTTGATATTCTCCGCTTATACATAAAGGGCTTTACATATCAGGAGATTGCCGATAAATTGGGCATCTCCAAAAACGGTGTGCGCTGGAACTTAGACGATATGGTTGAAAAAGGTGGCTTTGAGAATCGAGAAGCGTTGGTTGTAACGGCCATTGAGAACAAGCTCATGGTGACCACTTTAAAAGACGAATAGAGGAAATGAACCCCTTGACTGACACGGTCAAGGGGCTTTTTTGTGCCAAAAAGTCAGGAAAGTTCTGAAAATAGTTTTTTCTGTTACTGGCACAAGTGCCAGTGACATACTTCAAAAAAAACGTACAATAGAATATGTAAGACTATAGTTGTGAGTAGAAAGGGGGAGCGATGAATGTTGAAATATAACAAACACATTATAACCCTGCTGATGGTTTTAATTATGCCAGCCTTGGTTTCTGGATGCGTGGTAAAACCATCAGATGATTATAATCTGACCGAAGACAAAACAACCGCCAGCTCCACAGAAGCGACCCCAGAGACGGCTACAGAAGCAACCACAGAGGCAACTACTGAAACGACCACAGAAGCAACCACAGAGGCAACCACAGAAGCAACGGTACAAAAAGACACAGATTTATCAAAACTTCAAAACACAATCCTTGACAACAAAGAATCAGTTGGGATTGCCTATATCGGTTATGTTGGTTACGAGGCTGATGAGGAAGGAATCATAAATTTCGTAAAAGACAGTCAGTATGCGGATAAATATGATTTTCTCTGCGGAGCTCCACTTGTCAATGTGGGTGGTGCAGAGCTTTATGCGGTAGTTATTGCCGATACAAAATATAGTGTGTCCGTTTATCGTGCGGAAATAACCGATAATGGTGAATATTCTGTAAATACCGACAATGCGCTCTATAATTACAACGGAAACGGAGTTGATTATTTTTTACTGCGCTGCAATGAAAGTGAAATACATTCAAATGTATCGCTGAGCTTTAAAAAAGGAAACGACTCTTTTTCGGCATTCCCGATGCTGTCAGGAATGGATGGGCAGCTTGTTGATGGAAAATACTATGATTTCTCAATGTATACCGATTATGGCGGCAACGGTGAGTCCGAGGATAAGAATGTAGCAATAGCAAGGGAGATACTTATGGAGTCTCAGGAGGTGCAATATTACATAAGCATGGGCATGAGTGTACAGTATACGGGCCAGATTGATGAAATTGAGGGACGGTCGTGTTGGGTTTTTGCACTCGGCACGGACAGAGACGATCAATTCGTCAGAGAACGTTATTACGGAGTATGTGACAACCTCATATATTATTATGATTCCTTGAACGACAAATGGGAGATGCTCGGAAAAGGATAAACATCCACACAACTTACCGTGTGAGTTAAAGCACGGAATAATAAAATAAAAAAGGGAAAAAAGAAAAAAAAGGAGGGAAAAAATATGGTAGATATTAAATCAATGGCAGCTGCAACAGCCCCGAGGGAGTTTGAACTCTCTTATACAACCACAATTGAAGATGTATACGAAAAGCTTAACACACATGCATCGGCTTTTAAAATGCCTTTCAAAATCAAAGGGGGCATCCCTGGAAAGCGCATTTCTTTTGAGAAAGAACCGAACCTCGACGTTACGGTCTGGGTATTTGTCAAGGACGGCAACAAAATCAAGGTCATGGCAAACATTCAGGAGAATACAACAACCGTCAACGGTATGCGAGTTGACAAAAACAGCGTAATTCAAAAAGGCGTAAGCGGAGTAGCTAATCTTCCTATTCAAAGAGGGGAGTATCTTGATGAGGTGACCGAAAATGTTAAAAAGATACTCAACGGCGAGCAGGTTGAAGATTATGTAGCACCCGTTGGTG
>OQVU01000779.1_pt1 | contig 12351 bp, 10 predicted proteins | sample 1691611 | NCBI WGS metagenome assembly OQVU01 (sample SAMN03418272, study PRJEB22391) | human gut metagenome | biome: human-gut; feature: organic feature; material: feces | host: Homo sapiens | place: Tanzania | collected 2013-01
TTAAAATATTAGGAATCTTCTGCCACAAGTTTAAATGTCCACAGCTCACAGATGGCTTATATAAAACGTCATTTATCATGTCATTCACCATACTGCGCTGAGATATAATAGATAAACCTTTTACATGAAGTTGAAGTCCTAAATATACCATACAAGTTTCAGTCATCAAATAGAAAAAGTTCTTTAACTTACAATCTTCTAACATCGTAAACATTCTGCTCCAATCTATATTTTCCTGTTCTGTCTTTAAGAACATAGCCCAATCATAAAGTGATTTTAGAGCCATGTCATTAGCTATAAAATCTCCGAGAGAATGTTTCAGCAGAAAAATAACATTAAACTCTGGTGAAGGTTTCCACAAATTGGTATTTCCCAAACATTGGCTCTTACCATCTAAAACTAAATGTCTTAATAATCTCTCAATCTTAACACCTTGTTTTGTTTCATCGAAATTGGTAAAATATTTGTGATTCTCAATCAATAGATTCTTATAGTGAATGTGGGTATGTTTATAACCAGCATCCTCCACAATATATCCCATTTTATGAGCAACTTCGTTACCAATCTCAAACATTGGTTTTTCAATATCCACATTAGAGCTGACAAGAAAACAATCCAAATCTCCAAAGACTCGTGTTTCAGGTATTGGATAATAAGAAGCTGTTGTAAATCCCTTCAATACTAAACATTTCGCACCATTCTGCTCAAGAGAATTTGCAAAATCACACGATAAAATGAATTTACGTTTATACTGAACGGTCCAACTCATTTTATATCCGAACCATTTCAATAACACATTTTTATGAGGGAGAATTGTCTTAGGAAGTTTTTCTATTTCTGTCATCAAAATAGGTGCTACACCTTGTTCTATCGCAAACTTAAGCATTTCCTCCCATTCCGCTTCTGAAATCGTTTCTGCGGTAAATGCAAAATCATTTCCCAGAACAGATTTTTTCAGTAGGTTCAATATAATACGATATGTCTTTTTCACTTACTTATTTTCAATCAGAGTACCGATTTATATATTTTTTTTAGTTCTTCTGTAACAGATTCCAAAGAGAAATCTTTCACATTCTCTTTATTTTTCAACCCCATTATTATACGTTTTTCTGCATCATCCAACAAATATTCTAACTTACGAGCTAAAGTTTCCACATCTGATGGTTGAAACAAATAACCATTATCTCCTTCTCGAATGATATCCACATTACCACGAATCTCTGAGCAGATAATGGGCAATCCACATGCCATAGCTTCTAATGCACTTACAGGCATGCCCTCATGGAACGATGGGAACACAAATATATCAGCCGCATTCAGCACATCTGGTATGTCCGAACGATAGCCTGCCAGTATTACATTTTCCTTCAGCCCCATGTGTTCAGCCTCTGCTAGCAGCATGTCCTTGTTTGGTCCAACACCACACACCACATACTTGAAGTCTTTCCTCCCCAATGTAGCCAAAGCCTTAATAACGGTGATGTGGTTCTTATTATCATCCAATTCACCAATCGAGGCGATAAACTTATCAGATTCGGTCAATCCAAATTCCTCACGCATCTGTTCTCGAGAGCGTGCTGGATTCTGCATTCGTGCCACATTTAGTCCAACACCATGTACATATTGTGCAGTACGCTTATTCCATCGCTTCAGATTTTCCACCTCTTCCATGTTCATGCCAAGATTCATGTCCATAGCCGAACAGATCCATCGCTCCAGCGGGCGATAAACTAACTGAGACTTCAAGCTACTCCCCTTCCAAAACGACATTCCATGAGGAGTGTATACAAATTTAGTATTGCATTTCGATTGAATTAAACAAGACAAACGCAACATAAAACCACCAGTCTCCGTATGAACGTGAACGATGTCAAACTTCTCTCTTTTTAAGAATTTATTCAAAACAGGGATTTGGAAAATATTCGTAATAAAACCACCTCTGCGGAATGGTATATCTATGATATTTATCCCATCACGTTTACACTCAGCAACAAATTGGGTATTATTCTTTTCACGAGGTGTATCTGTTCCAAAATTCGCAGCCAGATAAATAATCGCACCTATTTCTTTTAGAGCTTTAATATTCGCTTTATTATGTTGGCGATGAACCGACCCCATAGCAGCTAACAATAGTGCTTTCATTATCTTATAGTTTTTCTAATAGAATCTTTAAAATCTACACTACAATAAGTATTCTCCCTGTAACGAGAAAATTCCAAATCATAGTAGTCATCAGCAAAAGCACGTTCTGCTTTATGACTAACTTTCATCAATAACTTAACCGCCCATCCAAATCCTGGAAAAATTATGGTTTTCTTACCCTGAGCTGCACGAACTTCCTTTATAATCTCTGCAATGTTAGTGTGCTTAGCGTTCTGAGGATGGAAATAACCGCCATCGCCATTTTCTACCAACTCACACATAAAGTTACAGAGATTATCAATGTATATCATACTCTTTGTATTTTTGAATGAGGGAAACATGAAGAATAACTTGGATAGTTTAACCAATAGCACGAAGTTACCCTTACATCCTTTACCATAAACTACAGGAGGACGAACTGAAGCGACCTTAAATGTACTAGATTCCATTTCGTGAATCCCCTTGTCTGCAAGCCATTTGCTCTTGCCATAGAAATTAATTGGAGCTTCTTGTTCACGCGAATAGATACGCTCGCTCGTATCACCAAACACATTCATGCTACTCATATACACATATTGCTTTACCCCTGCTTCCTTAGCCTCTTTACAAAGGTCAATAGCAAGATGTGTATTTACTTTATAGAACAAATTTTCCATATCGGGAGTTATCTTTATGTGCGCAATACCTGCAACATTTATAACAGTGTCTATACCAGTAAAATCTATATCCGAAGGCTTTACCTTTATGGCATCCACCATTGTAAGCTTGTGACCTCGTGCCTCTAAAGCTTCACGATAGTGTTCACCTATATAACTACCTGCACCAAAAATCAGAATATTCATACTACTTAAAGTTGTCAAAGTTCTTTATAACTTCATCCCAAGGACCGCGATCCTCCTTGTCGTAAATATACACACATTTCGCATCCTTAAAATCACGTAGCCACTCGGCTAGAGAACACATACCGCCCTCTACACGTTTAGCATAATCAATCACCTCACTCATTGAAGTAAAAGGCTCAAACTCTTTACGATCAGCAGGGTCAATATATCCATTCTCCATACCTTTTATCCAAAGATAAGGCAAAGGCATACCAGCGAACTTACAAGTAGGATTCCAAGCTGATGCACGGAAATTAGTTTCCATAAAGTAATAAGTGCCATCCTTGTCAATCAAGAATTCGACCTCAAACACACCCTCGAAACCTATTTCCTCGAACATAGACTGAAGTTTCGCTTCCATTTCCTTATCATCAAACATCTTTACATCATGATAAGGACTATAATAACCTTGAATGAGGTACTTCCACTTCATCTCGGTAATTATCTGCATTTCCTTACCTTTATTGATAGTGTAACCTTCCAAAGCCATTTCATTCTGTTTATCAACAAAATGTTGAATCATAATCAGAGGACTCTCAATCTTAACGATAGCCTCTTTTAGTTCCTTCTCATCTTGGCAAATATAAACATCACCTTTCCACGAACCTGAATTAGGAGAAATATCCTTTGTGATAATGGGATACCACAAGTTTTCTGGAAGCGTATCTTCCTTGCTGATTACATAGCTATCCAGTACATTAAAACCATGTTTTTTGGCAAGTTGCTGGATATTATACTTATCCATAAACTCGTTGATTCGTCCTGTTCGGCCTGCATTGTAGGTGATAAACTTATCCTTCCATTCATCATAATGAAGATCAAAATAACCTACCGACTTATCATCCGAGAATACAATATAAGGTTTCTTGCCCGTTTCCTCTGCCAAATGACCATACTTTTCCATAAGAAGTTTAAAGCCGTCCTCAACAGTATTTACTCGATGTAATTCGGAGATGTACTTACTCTTTGTTGCCACCTCATACCTGCGTTTTACAGATATATACACAGGGTTGATGCCATTCTCGCCAAGGGCGCGAATCATGTTAAGAGGATTATAATGTTCTAGTGCAAACACGATGCACAAGTGACCATTGTATTGATTGTTCATTGTTATAATTATTTATACTATTAATTCTTACTTTTTGTATCAGCTATCACTCTCTCAAAAACATCTCGTATTTGCTTTTGTATCTTCTCACGATTGTGATTTTTAACACCACATTCATACGCCTTCTTAGCGTATTCCTGAATTATAGAGGATTTTTCCACAATCTCAAGCAGTTTCGGCAATACCTCGTCATAACTTGATAAACAGATTGCAGCATCATTTTCCTTCACATAGTTCCACCCACTGTTTTTATCCCAACAGATAGCGAGAATAGCACATGATGATACCATAAGATCTGTCAACTTAGTTGAGAATGAATGCTCAGTTTCCAACATAAACTTTTTATCAAAACTCTCTACATGTAGCGCAATGTCTGCATCTTTGTAGATTTGTGGCAATTGGTTTGGGTTAACACATCCCATGAGATGTATGTATTTGTCTTCCGACAAAGCATCTTTCTGTTTTTCTGTCAATACGCTTTGAGAATATACATACATTTCAATTCGCTTACTTCCTTCATTAATAATTTTCATTGCATTCCCTATTACAGAGAGCGTCTTCCAGCGATTACAATACAAACTACCAGCATAGACCATTTTTATCGGACTATGCACTGTCTTCTCTTCAAAATTTATAGCATCGATACACTTATATAGAGGCTCAGAAGACACGCCATATTTCTCGGTTTGCATTTTACTCCAACTTGGGGAAAAAGTAAAGGCATATGAAAATTTCTTTAGAAATGCGGGATAGAGCATATGATCACGAATTCTCCTATACCAAAACAATGGGTTGTAGCTAATGGCACGAAGTGAAGCTTCCGCATCGCCATTGAAACAAACCATAGGAGCATTTGTCATTGAGTGTATTATCCGTTCCAATCTGCGAGATTTCATGCTGAAAAGATGAGGGCAAAATACGATATCTGGATTGAAATCGTCAATAAATTGCTTTAGCGCTTTTTTATCATATCGCCCCCATTCCCACAAGAAATCTCGTACCCATCTCAATAATTCTCCTGTGTGCATACGCAAAGTCTTGTAAAAGCCTATTTTCTCTTGCTCCACAGCTATTGTTGACTCTATACTACCATCGTATTCAGATTGATTCCACGTAAAGGCACGACCAGCCTTCTTCCCTAGGAAAGATTTTGCCATCATGGCATCTGTCACTTGAAAATATCGCGTGCATATTTTATTATTGGGCAGACCTGGCACAGTATAGATATTAGCAAATTCTGCATCAAATTCATCAAACCAGTTAGATTGGATGTTATTACCATTTGATACATCATTCCATAAATCCGTACTTACTATTAGTATTCGTATTTTTTTTATCATTTATTTTTTTTCTTTGCGTTTACAATATTCTTACTATGTAGATTCATATACAGCTTAAGGATTTTTGAGGTCAATGTAAAACCTAGTAAAGAATACACATGCCCAACAATTCGAGATTTAGGGTGACTCTCCAAAGGCAGTTTCTCCTTCTGTGCTTTTATCTGCTTCTTAAAAACTTTTACTATATCTTTAGGTAATAATGAATAATAACCTAAAGCTATAGACCAAAGGTAAGCACACTGGGCAAGTTCATAATTTCTTACTGATAGTTTGGGGTGACGCTTATAGTAGTCAATACTTTCCTGAATTACATACAATAAATCATTTAAACTTTTTATCGAAGAAGTGTTTGTGATAGAACCTGGACGTTTCTCAGTATATATCTGCAACTGGATGTCCATTACACCAATGGTGCAGATTGTTCGCATTATGCGAAACATCCATTCTGTATCTTCACCTAATATGCCCTCTTTAAAATAGAGCTTATTCTGCTTTATGAATTGTGAGCGCATGATGTGTGTACCTGCTTGTTCATGGAGATTACCACTATTTATAAGTTTTTGATACATTTCAATAGCGCTATACTCTTTATATCCCGATTTAAAAACATCATCATCATTTCGTAGCATGATTATTCCATCTGGATATAGACTCACACTTCTGAACATTAGCATATCTACCTCTGATTTCTCTAACTGTTCCATCAGAGGTCTAAGTTTATCCTCAGCCCATTGGTCATCACTATCGAGAAAAACCAAATATTCACCTTTGGCTATTTCTATGCCTGAATTCCTCGCAGCCGAAAGCCCACCATTAGTTTTATGAATAACAATAATACGATCATCCTTCCTTGCCAAATCATCGCATATTTGAGGACAACGATCTGGTGAACCATCATCAACTAAAATTACTTCTAAATCTCGATAATCTTGATTTAGGACACTCTTAACGCATCGTTCCAAGTAATTTTCTACCTTATAAATTGGTATAATTACACTTAGTTTTGGATTCATTTTATATTGTCTTATGAGTTCTTAAATATTCTATTATTTTCAACATTGTAAACAATAAGAACGTTTGTTTGTATCTAACTAAAAAGAAGAAAAACCTCCATGTGAGTGGCATAACAGATACATCCAACTGAGAGAGTGCCTCTTTATAACGTTCTGATTGAAGCATTTCTTTGATATGCTTAGAGCCTTCTATTAAATTATCGTCAGAATGCGTTTGGTTGATACCTGCCCCTAATACACTAAGAGCTATTCTATTTTTAAGAGCTTTCGCATATTCTTCTCCCTTATTATGCTTTACTATATATTCCTCCATATAATCATACATTTTTTGCCATCTCGCAAACAAATTTGGATTATACTTAGTTGTCAGTGAACTTTCATTTATTCGAAGGTAGTGGTAAAACAGTCTATCTATATAAACGAATCTTTGACAATTTTCGTAAAGCAGGAGTTGATACCAACAATCTTCTGTTCCAATAATATTTGTATCAACAAAACGAATATGACTAAACTTTGAAGTCTTAAACAATTGCATACAAGCAGAGACTATAAGGTCTCCATCTTGAGGACGTGCTAATTCCTTGTCAATAAGTCCAAATAATTTTCGATGAATGTGTGTCTTTATTTTAGATTCATCCCATACATTTTTTTAGAGTTGAATATATGATTAATAATACTATGATTACCAAACTCCTTTGTATATGAAAACATTAAACAATCTGCATTTGATGCTACAATTTCATCATAACAGACCTTACATGTTTCTAAATCTAACCAATCATCACTGTCTACGAACATGTAATACTCAGCAGTTACATATTTCAAGCCTTCATTTCTTGCACTTGACAATCCACTATTTTCTTTGTGAATTACATGTACTCTATTGTCCATGCTCGCAAATTTGTCACACATTGCAGGACAACCATCTGGACTACCATCATCTACAAGGATAATTTCAATATTACGAAGTGTTTGATTTAACAAAGAATTCACGCACCTCTCTAAATACCTCTCTACATTATAGATTGGTACTATTACACTTACTTTTGGTTTTTCTTGATTCATTTCCACTTTGATGCTTACGATGGGTACGTAGGTACTCCATCAAATACAACATCGCCGTTAAAGGAATCGTCAAACGCTTTTTGCACAAAAAGAAGAATACTTTCCACGGAAGGGGCATGCTACTGATATTAAGCAGTTTGACAGATTCTTTAATTCTGCTTATATTCAGTAAATCCCCCCCGATTGAGGCTTGCAGCATTCCTCTGTTTGCTTTTATCTCATTTAGACCAAGCCCAATCATGCTTATTGCTACTCTATTTTTTAAAGCTTCGCTATAAATATCTTCAAGTTTAAATTTTACTATATAACCTTCAATTATATTCCATAAATGCTGAAATTTTTCAGCTAAATCAGCCTTGTATAGAGTTGTCACAGACGCTTCATTCGTCTTTAAGTAATGGTAAAAAGGCTCATCAATATACACGAAGCGACTACAATCCTTATATAAGACCATCTGATATAGACCATCTTCAAACGTCCCCACTTCTCGTATATCTACAAATGGAATATGCACAAACTTAGAAGTTTTGAATAACTGCATACAAGGTGATACCAAAATATCCATGTTTTGTGGATACGCCAACTCCTTACCGATTGGACCAAATAAACGCCTATGAAAATTCTGTTTAACTTCATCAGCATTCCACACAATATATTTTTTATCAAAAAGATGATTGACAATGCTATGGCTACCAAACTCCTTAATATAAGAGAACATTAAGCAATCTGCATTTTCCTTTATAGCACAATTATAAGCCACCTCACATGCATTAGCATCAATCCAATCATCACTATCAACAAACATATAGTATTCGCCTCTTACTTGTTTTAGCGCATTATTTCGAGCTACAGATACCCCTCTATTAGATTGATTTAATAGAATAATACGTTTATCACGTTTTACATAATCTTCAAGGATAGCCAATGAATTGTCCTTACTGCCATCATTTACACATATGATTTCTATATCCTGCATGGTCTGATTTATTAAACTATCTAGACAATGCTTAAGATACTTCTCTACATTATACACCGGAACGATGATACTTACCTTGGGTGACATATCATTTTTCATATATTCGTTATTACTTTTTCACAAGCCAGAAATCTTTCAATTTACAGCTATACCACAATAGCCATACGGACATGGGCAAAAACTCTTTGCTTTTGTCCAAGGCTCAACCTCACAATACCTACAAACTTTAAAACCCGACTATGCACAATACTATTTAAGATAAATACTTGTAATCTTTAGGGCACCCTTCATTTACATATATCTCAAAACACTGCAATAGTACCTTTTCTGAAGGTGAATAGCATAAAGACAAATCACATAGTACAAATAACAAATCCTTATTATTAAATATGATTAATAGTTTTATTAACTGCCATATCTTGCCAAAAGAACGCATACTCATAATTATGACGAATAGTTGTGATTATAAGCACAATCATAAATCCCCAGTAAAGTGTTTTTTGTATATCTCTACTAAGTCCTATATTATCTATAGCTAATGGTATAGATATCAAACAAAAAATTGAGTAATACTGTATCACACGCATCAAAGATGTATCAACCCACATCATAGGAGTAAATACAAGAGCAAGAGACATTGCATGTACTACCATATCTGGAATTGAGTTTGGACGACGTGTCTTTGCAATAAAAACAAGAATACTTGAACCAACAATAAACATTAAAAAACTTGCGGCACCACCTGTATCCATTTCTGATTCTGCATACATCATATAATAATCTGAGCCTGAGTATATTGCTAAAAAGGATGCAATAGGGCGCGCAATACCAAATATCAATGGAAGCGCACACATTGTCATTAACAACAAAGATCTACTATTGGGTAAACGTGCAATAAAATAGAATGGCAAAAATAAAAATACTGATTTATGTATGAAACTTGCAATTAGCAACACTAACACGAATTTAAGAAATTTACGTTCTTTGATAAATGCAATGCCATAAAACGTTGCAACTGTTGCTATGGTTTGACGTATACCTGTAATTGAGAAGAAACTATAGAACATAACCTGATACACACAAAAAAACATCAACAATTGATTCATTGTATAAAGATGTCTCTCTACCATTCTACACAAAGGGTAAAAAAATATTATTGCAACAAAAAATAAGTACGCCAAAAAGTTAGGACAAACAGAACTAAATACTTTCATCAGTAACCAATAACCAGCATCTTTGCCTTCACCTAAAACATATACATCATAAAAATTATGCCAAATAACCTGCCATGTTCTATGTTCGTAAGTAAAAACAAAATCTTCGTAATAACTATATGTATCTGAACCGACTGCCAAGTTTCGAAGAGCCGACTGCAATATTAACACCCAAATTATAAATGTCATATATTTATGTCGATTTCGATCGTTATCACCCCAACTTTCATATTGTTTACATACAATAAAACATAAAAACATCAATAGTAACTGTAATAACATATCTATCTAATCTTTAATATTTTTTTTATAGGTACAGAAAAAAGTTCTTTCTCACTCTTATTCATTGCAAGAAACCATATAGAAAACAGATAACATGAAGTGTACGCTATAGTTTTAATAATGAATCCAGTCCATCCTGTCTGTATAATATAATATCGATTAAACAACAGACATATAGCAGTTATAAATAATAATGATGGTAAAATTTTTATATATGAATTTATAAAAAATGTAATTATATTGATATGTAATAATAATGATGGTAAAATTTTTATATATGAATTTATATGTAAAGTCTTATAATAAATATAGTCCATCATGATTGTACGAACAATATATGCTATCATAATAGAACCACATAAGCCCACAACCCCATAATATTTAGTCATCGGATATGACAAAACAAGATTGATAGCAGCCATCAACATAAAAGCATATGCCTGTAATTTCACCTTGCCTTCTGCTATCACTGTTGTATTTCCTATCTCCTGTGGAAGTTGCAAGAATGATGGAAGAATTATTAGCAAAGCGCATACATAAACTTCGTCATAACCATTTCCAAGCCAAAGCTGAATAAAATCACGACCAATACAAATGAATCCAACACATATTAAACCAATAATATATATTTGAATACGAGCTATACGGGTCATTAGATTCAATATTTCATCGCGATTACCACTAGCCACCATTCGTGAAACTTTAGGAAGAAACATTCCATTAATAGCATTTGCAAAGCTGAATGTATAACCCTCCAAACATATAGCTATACCTAAAATCGTAATAGCCGAAGAGGTAGCAAAAGCTGCCAAGATAGATGGGGCAATATTAAAAATACATCTTTGAGCAAGCTGTATTACTGTTACCCATACCGAGAAACTTAGAACGGATTTAAGCACATTCTTATCCCAATATCTCCATTTAATGGCAGTAAGTCTTGCTCTACCAAGTACAGCTAATTTCAAGAATATTATAACTATACCAGCTACAGAATTAACAATAACAAGAGAAAATAATCCTCCTCCAAATATCAAACAGCCGGTCATCAATACAACTACTATCAATTTATGAAGTAAATCACAAGATTTAAGTTGTATAAATTTCTCATAAGATGTTATGATACCATTAAGAGGTATAAAAGGAAACGAGATTACACAAAACAAAGAAGCGATTATATATACAATTTTAAAGTTCCCCATTTCTTCAAGAGTTAAACCTTGATATATTTGGGATAAAAAAAAGTATATAATAGTCAAACTGAATAGAATTACCAAATCACCAAGTAGGTATAACTTGAATACAAGCCCAAGTAAACTATCAACTTTGTCTTGACGTTCTTCTGCTAGGAATTTGGATACAAAGCGCGTAATGGCACTTCCAAGTCCAAAATCAAATACGAAGAGGGATATAACAGACATAGCTAAAGTGTATAGTCCATAATCAGCTTTACCTATGGTGTTAATCATCCATGGCGTATATAGCAATCCGATGACAACGTTTAAAAATAATGCTATATAAGAAATAATAGCACCTGTTTTTATTTGATTCATTATATTTTAGATTTACCTAGCACCCAAGGTACATATTTAGGAATAAACCATACCAAGAATACCAAAGAAATAATCATTATTAAAATAGCTGCTTTTGAGGACACATATTGCTGAGCAATCATGCATACAACCTGATGAAATGCCAATATAATCAAACTGTATTTCCCACATGTTGAAAGAAATATAATAATGTATCTATTAAAATATCGTTCTATAAAGAGCGAAATGCCCACCATACCACCTATAGCAAACAAGGGTGTTATATAATAAATAGGTGAGGGAATCTTATTTATGAACCACTCGGGAAGTATATGGCAAACTGGCAAATATAACAACGAGAGCAAAAAACCTATAACACATAGTACATAGTATGTAACACCAACCTTTTTTGTACAAATTAAAAATGGTCGGCATAAATTTCCTATTCCATAAAACCAAACTCCACAAAATGCGAGCAGCATATTATTTGACACAAGCCCTATCTTTATAGAACTAATAAAGCTAAGAATTGTACATATTAATATACAAGCCAAAACCAAAGTGGGGCGCATTTTAGATAGCGGATAAAATGCTATTTCCACCATTATAAGAACGGGAATAAACCATAGTGCGTACCCCCCCCCCCAACCGGTTGTAATTAAGCCGATTAGAAAGCTATAATAGTCCTCAACAACATAATAGTAACCAAGGGCGACAATTATACTAAATACAAAAAAAGGAAAAACAAGACCTTTAGCTCTATTCTTGAAAAATCTGAATAAATTATCCTTATATTTTATG
>OQVU01000782.1_pt1 | contig 12332 bp, 15 predicted proteins | sample 1691611 | NCBI WGS metagenome assembly OQVU01 (sample SAMN03418272, study PRJEB22391) | human gut metagenome | biome: human-gut; feature: organic feature; material: feces | host: Homo sapiens | place: Tanzania | collected 2013-01
TTGCCGCCATAGTGGTATCCCGGAGTTTCAAGAGGAATGCCTTGTCCTCGGCCTCCATGGTCTCGTCCGAGTACAGCGTGAAGCTGTTCTCCACCGCCTTTGCCTGACGGCCCACATGATGGCGGCGTTCGCCCATGTCACACACGGTCATGCCGTTCAAGCAGACCAGTCTGTAGACCAGTGGCTGGATGGACACAGCCCCCAGACCCACCTCGGAGTTGGAGATCATCACGCCAGCCTGCACAATGTCACCCTTGCGGACTTCCATCTCCAGCCGGTGGTTGACCACTTTGAGGTACAGCCGATTTTCCGTCACCTCGCAGGACATGACCTCATACTGGTCGTTGCCTGCGAACAGAGGCAGCACCGATGTGGCGATTTCCATATTGTCGATACGGCGGTATCGCTCCGACAGCAGCGCACGGGCGACCTGGCCGGAACCATAGTCCATAGACCGCACCATGTAGGAGCTGGTCCTGTCCGCAAACCATGCGTTCACGTTCTCCGCCAGCAGTTCCGGCTTCTGGCTCTGCATCAGGTCATAGTACTTGACCGGGATGCCCAGTGCCGATGCCACCTGACGGTGGAAAAGCGAGGTGGTGCCGAAGGTCATCTGCCGGTCTGTGGTCAGATGGTTCAGCTCGAAGGTGTGCCCATCTTCCCGGAGGCGCATTCCCTGCGCCGGGCTGATGAAGTCCTGCTTTGCCTTGTTCTGGCGATCCAGTTCCACAAGGACTTTCTGCAGATTTCTGCCTGTTTTCATGTTCTATCCTTTCTGTGGCGCATTTTTATACGCCCTCTTATACGCCGGTGTCCTTATGACAAGGGCACCGTGTTTACAGCTCCCGATTGATCATCTGTTGGATGATCCGGACAGCCCCTTGCATCCTGGCACGGTTCAGCCGTGTGTCGTGCAGGAGTGTGTCCAACGCATCTACCTCTTCCCGGATATTACAGAGGACAGACCTCTGATGGTCAGCAAGGCGTTCATTGTCCTGCTCCATGCGGTCAAACTCTTTTTCGTAGTCATCGATATCCGCTACATTCGTGTCGATGTAGCTCTCGATTTCACGGGCCAGTTCCTCGCCGGCATAGTCGGACACGGCTTCCAGCAAATCCCGAATGCCAAACGGTGTCAGGATCTTGCCGTCCTTCATTTCAATGGCGTGCGGCATCTGGTCACCTCAATCCTTAAAGTAGTAGTCGCCCTTATACCCGGCGGCTGCCAGCGGAAGACCGTCGCACCAGTCAGGGTTAGCCGCCATAAGCCGACAGATTTCGTCTACCGTGTACTTATCCTTGGGAGCTTCGATGATGACCTCATCATGGACGTGTGCCACAATGTTCAAGCCCTCATCCTCGATCCGAGCCATGGCTTCAGCCAGAATGTCCCGGGCAATCGCCTGTGTAGCGTTCTCCACCAGACGACCGGAGTAGGTCTCCTGCCGTGCCCACTTGTGGTTCTGACCCACACCTTCGTAGGTCAGGCTCATACGTCCGAAGCGGTTCGGCTGCTGTTTAGGCACGAGGTATGCCAGCTTTCGACCGGAAGGCAGCACCATCCAGAGGGTTCCAGAAGAAAAAGCAAAGCTGATCCTGCCGATATCCTGCCGTTCCCCGGTCTTGAAGGCTTGCATTGCAGCTTTCTCCACGTCCCACCAGTACTGCACGATCTTGGGGTTGGCTTCACGCCATGAGTCGATGATCTCCGGAAGTTCTTCTTCCTTCAGTCCCATCTGCAAGGCACCCATGCTGATGAGCGCACCGGAAGAACCGCCGTAGCCACAGGCCAGCGTTGCGATTTTCCCTTTCTGGCGCAGGTCACCGTTGATGCCGTGCTTGACCACCGGGACATGGAACATCTGGGAGGCTGTGGCGCAGTAGAGGTCCTCGCCGTTTTTGAAAGCATCCAGCACCCACTGTTCCCCTGCCTCCCATGCGAGCACCCGGGCTTCGATGGCGGAGAAGTCCGCCACGATGAACTCGCATCCATCCTTCGGGATGAGCATGGTGCGGATGAGCTGGGAAAGGACATCCGGTGTGTTGCCGTAGATGCTCTCCACCATGTCAAAGCACCCCATCTTCACGAGTGTTCTTGCCTCATCCAGCGTGGAGATGTGGTTCTGCGGCAGATTCTGCAACTGGATATTCCGACCGGAGTAGCGTCCGGTGCGGCTTGCACCGTAGAACTGAAACAGTCCTCTGGCTCTGCCGTCCGGACAGACACAGCGTTCCGCTGCCTGGTATTTCTTGACGGAGCTCTTTGCCATCTGGAGCCGGAGCTTCAGCATATCCATTGCCTCGGCATCCACACCGTTCTTGTCCAGCTCACCGATCATCTCAGTAACATTCTTCTTGCCCAGCGTGTCCATGGAGATGCCGCGCTCATCCAGCCAAGTCTTGAGCTGGGACACGGAATTCGGGTTCTCCAGCCCGGTCAGCTCATACGCTTTCGTAGTCATGGCGTCCGACAGGAGCAAATCGCAGGTAATAGCCTGCTGGACCAGCTCGGTGTCAATTTTCACGCCCCGGTCATTGATGCGCTCGTTGACCCGATAGTGATGCCACTCCCGGTCGGGCATCGGAAAGCGTTTCAGCCGCTTGTAGATGTCCACCTCTGTGTTGACATCTTGAATGCAGTAATATTTGAACTTCGCCCAGTCCTCCGGGAGATGGTGCGGAAGATTGCGTGTCCTGCCGCCGTTGCTCTTGGTCGGCTTGCAAGGCGCGGAAAACAGCTTGATGAGCCGTTTTCCTTCTTCGTCCTTCTGCTGCGCGGTTCTCAGCACCTCACCGACATCCTTCAAAGCCATCGGCAGGGTCAAAGAGGCTGCCATGACCATCGTGCAGATCCACCTGTCGGGCGACAGGAATGCCCCGGTTTCCAGATACTGTCCGGGGTATTGTTGCTGGAGATATCGGGAAAAGCTCACACGCTCGAAAGCCGCATTGTGAGCGATCAGGGTCACATTGCTGTCCTTGAAATCGTCCAGTAGTTCTTGTGGGAATGGGTCCCCGGATGCAAGGTCAGCCAGCTTCGTTTCTCCGAACCTCTCGCCATCATCCGTTGCCCATGCAATGAGCAGGATCTCGAAGCTGGGGTCTGAAACGTAGCGGTACAGACCGCATTTCTTGATGTCTGCCTCGCAGTAGGTTTCAATATCGATCAGTGTTTCTTTCAAAGTTCATCACCTCGGTCTTTCCATGTAAAAAGAGGGAGCCGAAGCTCCCTCCCGGTCGATGTGTACTTAGCGCAGGTAGTCGGGCAGTTCTTCACCGGAGTCGCCGCCGAGGACTTCCTCGTCATCCTCCAGTGCATCGAAGTCTGCATCCGCAGAGGCACGACCAGACAGGCGGTCACCATCCTTGACGAACTGGATGTTGCCCAGGCCAGCCGCCACACCACGATTGCCGTTGGCGTTGAAGGCGTAGAAGTTGACGCTGACATTGCAGTAGCAGCCGGAGTAGACCATCATAGGGTCGGTCACAGGCTGCACATGGCGGTCAACCACCTGCGGTGCGTCCTTGCTGGTCGCGTTCAGGAAGAAATGCTCCTGATAGTTTTCATCGTCCGGACGGTCGATGTCACCATCACGCAGAGGCATCTTCAGATTGGGCGGAATCTTGCCGCTCCACTTGCGGGTCTTGCCATCCTCCTTGGCTGCTTCGATAGCCTTGTGGATCGCCAGCAGGGTCTTCTTGTCCGTCTTGGGAATCAGGCAGGACACGGAGTACTTCGCCTCGCTGCCGTTGATGCTCTTGGGCTCGAAGATGTTGGCAAAGGAAATGCGGCAAGGGATGACAACCTTGGTCGCGCTCATAGTCTTGTTTGCAGTAGCCATAGATTTTTAATCCTCCATTGTGTTTTAATCGAGTGGTGCGAATTCGTCTGCGGCAGTATCAAGGTCAACTGCCGGTCTGGGATCAGAGTCCGGGACAAGCGACAGCTTGCCGGGCGGCTTCACCACATACTCACCCAGAACTTCCTGAAATTTCTTCTTGCCCATGAGCTTTTCAAACTCTGTCAAGGAGATCATCTCGGTCTTATAGATATCGGTGTATCCAGCCTGTGTGGCAGCTCCCGCCACCGCTTTGGGGTCAAGGAACTGCCGTTTGCTGCGACCTTCCACCACCTTATACCCATCCCAGCACACACCGTGGTTGATAGCCTCGGAGCTGACATAGGCGAAGATGGCTTCAATCCAGGACTCGATGCGGTTCAGCGTGGGAAGCATCTTTTCGATGTCTGCCTTGGACAGCAGTGCCGGAGACTTGAAGGTCGGTGCGGTGGTGTCCGGGTCATAGGATGCCGTGGCATCCGTTTCTTCCTGCTCGTCTGTCAGCACGCCGGCATCCAAGTCAAGGAACTCGGTCTTGACCAGCGCCATCGCTTCAGCGGCACAGGCTTTACAGGAAGTCCGGGCACGGCAGAACCGGCACCAGTCACCGGGAACCTGCTCACCTTTCCCTTCAAAAGCGAGCTTGGCTCTGGGGCGGACATAGCTTTCAGCCCAGTTCAGCAGTTCCTCCACACTGCATTCAAAAGTCGAGATGTTTTCCAGCCGAGGCTGGATGATGGTCATGGACACCTTGGTGATGCTGTACAGATACCCATAGGCGTGGTAAGCACCAAGGGCGTAGAGCATCATCTGTGGGTTATGGTCACAGCTGACAAACACGCCTTTTCCGTTTTTATAGTCCATGACGTAAAGGGTACCGTCTGCGATGATCACGCAGTCGCCGGTCCCGAATCCCTGCGGAACGAGATAGCTGTAATCCAGCCGTTCCTCCACCATGACCAGCGGATGCGGACAAGTCTCCTTAATCTTCTCCACTGTCGTGATGATGAACTCGGCATAGATGTCGGTGTTGGCATCCATCTCTTCGTTGTCGAACTCGGAGGTCGGACGCTTGACACGCTCGTGCAGATACTTGCGGAGCTTGTACTCACCCAGTGCATGGGCGGCGGTTCCCTCCTCGGCATACACCGAGGATTCATTGGGAAAACTCTGCTCCAGCCGAGCCGATGGCGTACAATTCAGCCATCTTTTCGAGCTGGACGCAGAGAGAATCGCGTGTACTTCGGGCATAGGACACCTCCGTTACAGTTGGGAGATGTCTGCGAGGAATGCCTCGTACTTCGCTGCCGGCAGTTCAGAAAGCTGACCCACGCCGTAGGTCTTCAGCAACTGACCGATCTTCTCGTTGTTGCTGCGCTTCTGCTTGATCTTCGCCACGATGACTGCCGTGATCTCATCCTTGGAGATGGTTACCGCAGGCTGTTCGGTTTCCGCCTTTTGGGTGGTGTCCAAATCAAAGGGCAAGTCATCTGCCGAGTCATCCGGGAAATCAGGAAGTTCCTCTTTCGCCTCCTCAGCAGGGCTTTCCTCTGCCTGAGCTTCTTCGGTCGGCTTCTGGGGCTGTTCCTCCACCACGGGCGGAGTATCCTGCTTACGAGGACGCTTCCCCGGTTTCTTACGAGGGTGAGGCACATCCTGTACCCTTGGTGCTGTGTCCACAGCAGGGAGCTTGGCTGGAGGGAGCAGCTTATCCTCGTCCTCCGCGTCCTCAGAAGTGAACTTCAGGAGTTCGATCTGCTCTGCCATGCCCTCGCACATCTGGGTCAGACCCCGGAACACCTCCGTCAGACCATCCACGATCTTCTTGGGGCCAGTCAGCATCTCACTCATCCTCGTCCACCTCATCGTCCTCGCCGTAGACGGAATCCAAATACTCAGTCTGAGCATCCAGAACCATCATGATAGACTGCTTGCACAGGCCGGTCTTGGCGCAGATGGTAGCGATCATGGCCTCGATGTCGAAATCAGGCTCCTCGTCCTGATCCTCGACACCATTGAAATAGGTGTTGCTGGTGCTGCGCTCATACAGATGGATGTGGAGGTTCTCAACCTTCAGCATCACCGGGAGAATACGGCGCACTTCCGGGGCACTGGTATTCTGGTTCTTATCGTTCATCATTGTGTTGCTCACTTTCCGCAGCCTTGGGCTGCTTATCCTGCTGACCATTTTCGGCCATGTTGTACTTCTGTGCGATGCTCTGGACGAGCAGCTCCGCTACCCGTCCGGGTTCAGGAAGAGTATGCACCGGCTTGCCCAGCTCCTTGGCCTTGGCTATTTCCTGTGCCATACCATCCGACACGCGCTCACCGAACACCCAGAGTTCATCTGCTTGTTCCAGCCATGAGAGTGCGAACCGCATCCCGGTGTCCCGCTCCGCTGCCACATCGTCTTTGAGAAAACGAGTGAAATACAGGTGCGGTGCCAGCGGCTGGATGCCCATCATGGCGAGGATTCGGCAGGCTTTGAGTGCCCTCTCGATATTGGACCGTTGCTCCTCTGCCCTGTCTGCCAGCGATACCGCCGTAGGACGGAACGGAGAGCAAACGTAGACTTTCTTCGGAGCGGTGTTTCCACCGGGCGGCCGCACCGGAGCCGAACTCTTTAAGGGATTGCTCTGGGGATTCTTAATGTTACTCATGGGGCTTGTCCTCCTTGGATGTATTCGTGAGAGGAACTCCTCTCATAAAGCGCACGATTTTTTGTCGTTTGGGAGGTAGTTTCTTAAAAATTCTTTCTGATTTTTTTCAAAGCACCCTCAAGGTAGTCCCCGACAGAACGGCGAGCAATGCCCAGTTCATCTGCAATCTCGTACTGGTTTAGTCCCTTATAAAAGTAGAGCTGGACGACTTCCTGCTGACGCTCCGTGAGCTTGCTCATGGCGGCATACAGCTTCCGGAGTTCCTCGTCAGCCAGCATCTCAGCGTTTTCTGCCTCCATGAAGTCCACCATAGCGGCATCGCACCAATCAGTTCCATCGCAGGACAGAGCGAACTCCTCGTAGTCACGGCTGATCTTGCTTCGGTTATTCTCCAGCCGGTGTTCGCCCTCCATAACCAGGCGCACAGTCCACTCCACTTCCTCGAACACCTCAGCTGGGACGACCTCATAGGTGCCATCGTTGAAATCATAGCGGTAGTCTCCGCAACGGTTCACATCCAGTACGGTGTGTGTATCGTCTGCTTCGTAAACTGCATAGCCGTTCGTGTATGCCGTGATCGTCGCACCGTTCACGGTTGCCCTTGCCGCCACCACCGGGTTCATCTCCATAAGCTGCTTATAGCCCGGGATTTTCTTCTCCAGCACCTTGTCCACGCAGTTCTTCAGCTCACGCAGCGAGATGTGTGCGTTGACAGCCAAAGCCTCGACCGCCTGTGCCACGCTCTCCACTGCCTGCGGTAACGGCTGGCGGATCTCCATCACACCCACGCCACCATTGATTGCAACTGCTCCGATCATCATGTTAGTCATTTTCTTGTCCTTTCCCCCGGACTCTTGGAGGGAGAAGGATACCGATGACGGAAGCGGAGCAGGGCTCACATTCTGAGCCGGGGCAGTCTGCAAAACACAAAAAGCCCGATTCCAGAGATGGGAGGTACACCCATAGACCGGCTGTTTCACCTCCAGCAGATAGCATCTGCCAATAGGTAAAACTCCGTTATGGTATCCTTCGCCTTCTCTAGAATCGGGCTTACGATATTATTTTTTGTTCTTTGGGCTTGTCCTTTCGGGTTCGTCCCTTGAACTGACTACATGATAGCTGAAGACTGCTCAAATCACCAGCTCACTAAGTGAGCTCTAAAAGAACCGTCAAAAAGCATCGTCATTCCGTTCTTTTGCAAAGTTCAAGGTCATATTTGATGGCTTTACGCCACGGCTTTTCGCCCTTTTTCTACCATTTAGAGCTCACTTTCTGAGCCCTAACCTCAGAAAAATTTCAAAAAAAAAGAGGCGACCAGACCGTTTTGTGGTCCAATCGCCCCATGGGTATTCTGTTGTAGGTACTTTAGCAGGCAGTTTTGAGTGGGGCGCATCCACATGCTGCAAGGTAGACATTGACTTGCTCGATACCGTCTTTGTAATGGCCCGTCAGGATCATCTGATAGACGGTATTCCTCTGATTGTTGAAGTCCAGAGTGATTCCACACATTCTCAATAAATCACTGCTGACCATTGGCGGAAGACGCAATGCCACCGAAATGGCAACGATTTGTTCCGCGCTTGCCTCCTGACCTGCACGAAGCCGCTTCACTGTAGACACAGAGAGTCCTGACTCCGATTCCATCTGCTCTACTGACATATCACGGTCATTCATCAACAGCTTCAGGGCATCCCCAAACTCCAGCCCTGCGATCAGCTTTCGTATTGCCATAGACCACTGGACCTCAGCGACAAACTCATCCGGAACAGCAAACTTCTGTTCAGCAGTATTCTGCGACAGTTGGCGGCAAACCGAGTTGACATTGACAGTTGCCACTTCGGTCTCAAATTTCTTATGTACAGCGGATGCCACCTCGGTTCACCTCCTTCACCGAAAATTTTGATAAAAAAAGACCGGAGTAAATTCAGATCAAGTTGCCTACGCATTACTTGTTTCTAAATCTACTCCGGTCCTTAAAGCCTGTCCTATAAAGACTGGATGGAAGTATCTACCGGATAGCTTATTGTCATCGGGAGCAAGTAAACGCACTTCAACCTACACAGAGTAGCTAAGAATCATATTTCCCATTGGGTTCATTTTAGGGATTTCTGAAACTTGCCGATACAGCTTATCGGCCTAAACTAACTATGTAAAATCCTGTGTTTACGTCCCTTATTGCCGTTTCCCAGCAACATACTGTTTAAACGGTACGACTATAAACTATTTGTCGATGCTCCTCCTTTTTGCGGATTCATATTCAACTATTATCGTCTCTTCACCTTTTCGGCTACTACGACATCTATAGTATAACAGTCAAAATTCTATCCGTAAAGAGGAGCACTCGCTTTTCATCGAAGCGACCAGAAACAAGCTGGAAAATTGTGTATTCTGCCAATTCCGGTCCTATAAACGAGAAAAAGCCGGAATAGACTCCTTAAAATCCGAAATTTTTCAGATTTCTTTGAAGTCTACCCCGGCTTACTACGCATTCGAGCAGCACCAAACAGGCAGCAGTTTAGTTTTTGACTGGCTCACACGATTCCGATGAGCCAAGTGTGCGGATTCATACCCGCATCTTCTCTCCCGTATCCTCAAATTTGAGGCACGGACCGGCGCAGCACTGGGCCGCCAGATCATCTAGATACTCATAGGCTTGCAGCTTTCCGTTCTTCACATAGGCCACCGTCTTACGCCCATTGACCGTTGCCCGAACTGCAAGCAGCATCCGTTTGCCTTGGGTCGTATAAATTCCGCAATTCATGTCCAACACTATCACCCAACCTTTATCTGGAGATCACTATTCTAAAAGCCTGAACACACGCTGGTACCAAGGCGCATCTCCAAACTTTTCTTCCATCTTGCGCTTGACAACTTGCGTGTTGTGCGCTAATATAAATATGCAAGTTGCGTTTGTAATTCACATTATACGAGCCAACTTGCATATTGTCAAGCACAACATAACTCACAACGCGCTATTAATTACGAGGAGACGACCATGAAGTTCGGTGAGAAAGTCAGGGCTGCCCGACATGCTGCAAAGTATTCACAGAAGCAGCTCGCGGAAATGACCGGCATTGCACTACGCACCATCCAGAATTATGAAAGCGGAGAACGGATGCCAAAGCAAAAGGAGACCTATCCCCTGCTCGCCGATGCACTTGGAATTGAAGTCAGCTCCCTCATGGATGATAACGCTGACTTCGTTATCAAAGCCACCGAAAAATATGGCTCTAAAGGACACGAGCAGGCCGAACGTCTTATTAAAGAAGTATCCGGTTTGTACGCTGGCGGTGAATTGGCCGAGGAAGATATGGAGGCCATGATGCGCGCCTTCCAGGAGGCGTACTGGAAAGCCAAAGAGAAAAACAGAAAGTACGTTCCTAAAAAATACTGGGGCATTTCAGAATCCGGCAGCGAATCCTGATTTACAGCGTTCAGCTGTTCCCCATAATAATGGAGTGAAGTGCAATCATGATTAGTAGGAAAGCCTCCATCTTGCCGGGTCGTCTGGCTCGAAAATACAAATCCAATGACCCGTTTGAAATTGCCGAAGCCCTCGACATCGAGGTTTTGGAGCGAAGTGACTTCAAGCGGCAGAAAGGCGCGTTCAAGGTCATCTTGAACAACAGTTTCATTTTCATCAATGCCAACCTGTCAGATGAAATGAAGCGCCTCGTGTGCGCCCACGAACTGGGCCACGCTCTTCTCCATCGCTCCCTTGGAAAGTCTGAAACCGGGCTGATGGAGTTTGAGCTCTTTGACATTACAAGTACAACCGAATATGAAGCGAATCTTTTCGCTGCCAACCTGCTCCTCGACGAAAATTCCATTGAGGAACTGGTCAGCGATGGCTTTGATATCGTACAGATTGCTCGGCAGCTTGGCACCAATGTGAACCTGTTGCTACTGAAGCTGCAGCAGATGAACGATGACAACTGTTTCCGTCTCCCCGATATGCCCGATCGAGATTTCCTCGGTGTCATCTCGGATGATGCCGGCCACCTTTAATAGTGGGAGGTGACCCACATGGCTATTCCAAAACGAACCAAAATCGAGCGCGTCTATGTAAAGGTCGCCTCGGAGTTTGATTCAACCGGCTATATGCAGCCAACATCCATTACTTGGGCGGACGGCAGAACCTTTCCCATTGAGACCGTCCGGGACTTCCGGCCGGCTGGCACAGCAGACAATGACTGCACCGGTGACTGTTTTACGGTTCTCATTCAGGGTAAGGCTGTTTATGAGTAGATTTGCTCTTGACAGAGTCCTACTGTCGACGCATACTATTTATACGGGCTTGTATCCGTCCATTCTTACTTTTCCACGATTTTCCAACGAATTCAATGGATATTAATATCAGGAGGTAGCGCAATGGAGTACATTCTCATTGCTATGAACGTGGATTGTTCAGATCTTTTTCAGCATTTTTCTGATGAATATCCGGAATATGCTCTTCCAGTCGATCACAAAGCTTTCATTGGTTTTGATGCAATCAAAGAATTCATTATAACTTTATCTCCACCAGCTATCGCTGCCCTTTCTGCGTATCTGGTCGCTCGACTAAGCAATAACGACATTACTATTAAAAAAGGAGATATTGAGATTCATCTTAAGGGGCCCAAATTTACCAAAGACGATGCCCTTGATATGCTTAAAACCTTGGAGCAAAAGTCAGACGATGACCAATGAACGCGAACAATTTCTAATCAACAACCAAATGAATCGCCGAATCATGAGAAGAACCTCAAATGTTCAACGTGTTCATTTCATTTATTCCTCAAAATATGCCAATTATATTATTCCTTTCTTAAAGCACCATGGCATAATGAATTCTCCCCCTTTAATATGCTGTAATACCCTTGCGCGTAAGCCTGATTTCTACAACGCAGGAATTCACAGTTTTTTTATTGCCGATTACTATTTGTACTCATATATTTTTGATTTCAATTATTGTTTTTCGTCTCAAAATCTCGAGGAGTATTACATCAATGTTTTACTGAAAGCCATCATCGAAAAACTTTACATTTCCAGAAATATAAATGAGTGCTATGCCCTCGCAAAGTATGCTCCTGATATAGAAAGTTACAAATCCGAAAGTTCTTATCGCTCCGAATCTATTATAGTTCCTATTATTGAAAAGTCGGATTTTCAAGAGGAATTTATATTTTTACACGAAGCTTCACATTTTCTATGGAGGTCTTCCCCTAACACTCCGACTTTTCCCTTTCCTGAAGGTGTAACTTATAACATTCCAGTAAGCGATACTACCATTGATCTCAAACAGGAATGCTATTGTGATTATCTCAGTTTTTCTTATATTTTTGATTACTCTCTTCCTTCCACGCCTGCAATTATTTATAGGCAGATATCTGCCATTGTAGAAATATTACATTATATTTTTGTTTTGCAATTAGTTGATTCTTCCAGTATCCAGAGCACCTCTTACTCCGTTCTTAATTTTCATACGATCACCGACGTAATAAACTTTCGGATTTCATGTATAAGACAATATCTTATAACTTTTCTTCAATCCCAAGGGTTAGCTACAGAGAGTTTCACTTCATTTTTTGATGAGGTACAGGTAGCCTTTAACGGCCTTATTCACGATACACTTTCAATTTTTTCTGTTGTCAGCGAAGTGATCAAAGAAAACTCCTCCGATTTTTCTTCAATACAAGCAAGTGATAAGAATCTTTATTTACGCGTATATCTTAAACTTTTATAATCTACTACTTTAGGTGATTCTTCATGATTTCAGTTTTTCTACCAACTTATATATGCGATGTCTGCCATTACTGCTTTGAGGCAGAGTCGCTGTCCGGCCAGCCACGGA
>OQVU01000788.1_pt1 | contig 12315 bp, 9 predicted proteins | sample 1691611 | NCBI WGS metagenome assembly OQVU01 (sample SAMN03418272, study PRJEB22391) | human gut metagenome | biome: human-gut; feature: organic feature; material: feces | host: Homo sapiens | place: Tanzania | collected 2013-01
TTTCCGCAACCGAATTTTTAGACTTTTTTTACTGCCTAATATCAGTTAAAAAGTCTCGTTTCTTATTTTTATTTTCTTTTCCTCCTTATTTTTAGATTTTCAATAAAAACTTAAAAATGCTGTTTGTGTATTTATTTTTTATTTATAACTATGTTATTGCCTTAAATTAAAAAAAATTGTCGATTTTTTAGATAAAAATATAGAAGTTTTTATTTTTTCCTAATTTGCAGATGAAATAATTAATAAGCTATTGAGCAAGGTTGCTTTAGGTTATGGTTGTTTTTATTGCTAAGCTATCCGCAGTGTTTTATATTTGCTGTATGTAAATTGCTGGATAACTTATCTATGAGGATGCATATAAGCTGTACGCATTCTTATAGATAAGCTGTAATGATTTGCATGAATACTCTGACAAAGAGCTATGAAAATAGCCTGATGAACTGTATTACATACAACTTGGCTGAGGGGTGTGCTGTTAAGTTGTATAAATATGTGCATTATAAGTTGAGAAAGAGATATGCCTATAAGCTATGGAGCGTATACTCCATTGGTAATGAAGATAATATGTCGATAAGTCTACATTAAAATTTGTCTTTAGTCCGCTCGCCAGTTTTCTCTGATTGCCTTGTAAAGCTCTTTTCTCATGCTTTCTATGACTGTGTCTGTGATTATGCGGATTTTCTGCTCATCTTTTTTTTCGACTTCTGATTTTTTGAAAAGTATTTCAGGCTCAACATTCAATGCGGCGGCGATTTTTTCGATTGTGGAAAGCTTGGGCACGTTTTTGTATGTTTCCATAAGACCGATGTAGCTTGTCGCCGTATTGCACGCTTCTGCCAGCTGTTCCTGCGTGATATGTTTTTCCTTGCGAATTCTTTTTATGTTGTCGATTACTGTCTTTTCTAAATCCATTTTATATCAAGATAGATATATTTATATATAATTTTAATTGATTAATTTGATATAGTAGTATATTATTTTTGATATAATTTTATATTGGGAAATTCCCTGATTGTTGGAGGAAGAAATGAAAAAACTTGGATGTGTGGCGTTTGCTGCTGTGCTTGGATTGATGGTTGTCGGATGTGCGAGTTCACCGGAAAAAGATGCGGCAAAGGCCAGAGCCGCTGCATTGGAGGCATTGAAGCCTGTTATGACAGATCCTGAAAAAAAGCCTGACTGGGTGAATTCTGTTCCGATTACGAACAAACAGCTTGCTTTTGTAGGCGTGAGCAATAAATTCGCCACAGAATCGGAAGCTAGAAGCAATGCTCAGAGTGACGGTCGGAATCAGCTTGTTAAATACTATGGAACTCTCATTTCTGATAGAGGAAGAACTGCAACCGCTTCTTATGGAATAACAAGCGATGTTTTTGATCCCCAGATTGCTTCTCAGGAACTTGAGGAGTTTATGGCTGAAGGTCTGGCGAAGGGGCTTCCGGCGAAGGAATTCTACACAGAAACCTATGTGACTACTTCTTCAAAATATGCTTACAAGGTTTATGTTCTTATGATAATTGACAAGGCTGAGGCTGACAAAGCGTTGAAAGAATACTGCAGTCAGAAGGCGGCTGAATATCAGAAACAGGCTGACGCTGAAAAGGATGCGGAAAAACGCAAGCAGCTTGAGAAAGTTTCAGAATTCTTCGGCGGTTCTTTGCCATCGTCTATGTTCTGATTTTTTTAGGAAAAGTTTATGTGGTGGAAAAAGCGTTTTCTTGTATTGATTTTTTGTATTCTGACGATTTTATGGAGCGGATGCAGTTCATTGAAATTCAAAAATCATAAGATTGAGAAAAATGAATCTACAATCGGAAATGCAAAAGTCTTTGTGGAATCTTTTCCGCCGCAGCGTCCTGAGTGGGTGAATTCTGTTCCTGTTTCGGACGAGAGTTTGTTTTTTATCGGTGTTTCAAGCTATCTTGCGAATGAAACAAATGCAAGGAATGGAGCAAGAAATGACGCTCTTAATCAGGTTGTAAAATATTACGGAACAATCATTCAGTCAAAGGCTCAGGAGACAAAGTCTTCAAAGAATTTCAGTTCCGAAATCATAAATCCTTATATCGAGCAGGAAGAAATAATTCAAAGTTTTGCGCAGCGGTATGTCTCAGAAATCCTGCCTGAGAACTATTATATAGAAAAATACTTAACGTCAAGAAATCAGGAGCAGTATATATGCTATGTAAAATGCAGTGTTTCAAAAGAAAAAGTAAAGCGTGAAATGGATTCCTTTGCAAAAGAGATTTCTGAAAGATATTCTTCATTGCTTCCGGAAAACAATGGAAATAGGAGTAGCTCTCTAAAATCAGATGTGGAAAACTGCATCGCAGTTTACAAGGCTGTCTCTGAAAATCCTTTATATAAAGCGGTGGCGTTTGTTGAGGCTTCCGGCGGAAAAGCCGCTTTAGATGAGTATGCTCTTTTGTATGCAAAAAAAATAATTCAGAACTGCAAGATTCAAAATGAAAGTTATCCTAAGGCAGTTGAAAAGGGCAGTGAATTTTTGTCTGTTCTGCAGGTTCATTCCGATGAATATAAAAATCTTTCCTCCCTAAAAGCGGAGGCTACACTTTTTAATAACGAAAAATCATTCGGTGCCGCCTTGTATGAAATCAATTCTGAAAACAAAATAAAAATTTCTGGAAATACTCAGTCTTTGAATTATGGAAGCTACAGTCTGAAAGTAAGGCTTGTAAGCGATATTGAAAAAAATTTTCTTGGCGAAATAACCGCCGATTCGACGGTTTTGAATTTTGAAGTAACTCCTGTTTATGCCGGGCTTGAATTCAAGTACTCAGAAAATATGCGTTCCAATGCAAATATCGAGCAGAAAATGCAGGGCAAACTGCAAAAGATGATAGAACAATATGGAATTCCAGTTTTTATAGATAAATCTGGTGAGAAAGAAAAAGCATGGAACTTTGTGATTTTTGTTGACAGCGAAAGACTTGCAAGCCATGAGTCAGTTTCAAAAACAAAAGTTTTGTGCAACGTTACTTTGGAGAAAAACGGAGTCGCTCAAGTTCAGGGCGAATCATTTTCCGGCATGGGATTGAGTTCTAGCGAAGAAAAATCTTTGGCGGCGGCTTTTGAAAAGGCTGAGCAGTCGTTTGTTTTGGATAAAGAATTTTTTGAGAAAGTAAAAAATCAGTTTGTTGAAGAAAATCAATAAAAGGAAAATTGATATGAAAAAAAATATTTCATTTGCGGTAATCCTGTTTTGTTCAGTTTCTGTTTTTGCCCAGGATTTTTCGGCGACTGTCAGGAATGCAGTTTCAAAAATCATTCCAAAGAATGCATCTTTGGTTCAGGTGGAGCTTCCTGTTGACTCGGAAACAAATTCAGCTTCTGAATTCACCGTTTTTCTAAAAGATGTGATAGAGGTTGCGCTTTCGGACTGCGGAAAAGAAATTTTTGATTTGAAAGCAGACCAGCAGTCGGAATTGTTCTTGGCACAGCTTAGCGACAGCGGCGTTTATGACATGAGTTCTTCTGATTGGGCAAAGCGGCAGTTTCCGGAAGGAGTTATATATTCCTCATTTATAGAAAAAGACAATAAAGTTTCAGTTTGTTTTTCATACAAACAGTTTGCGGGAAACACAAAAAAGACTTCCGTTGAATTTTCTACAAAGAACTTGCCCGGTCTGAATTATAAGCCTGCAAATTATGAGCTTGCAAAATCCATTAACGAGGATTTCGTGAGGAATATCCCCAAGCCAGACTACCTCATAACTGCGGCGATGCTCGACAGCGAGGATAATCTTGTGAATATACTTTATCCGAATGACATTGTGAAGTTCATGATTTCTGTGGAAAAAGATTCTTATATTGCGATTCTGTGCATTGACGCTAACGGCGACAAGAACTGGCTTCCTGTTGCATATAATTTTATCCGTGCAGGTGAAGTCCGCACTTTTCCTGATTTGAAAGACACGGTTTTTAAGGTTGTTGACGGCGTTTACGGAGCGGAGCAGATTCTGATTTACGCCTCAACTTCAGAGAAAGGGCTTCCGGAGCAGACTTCGACTGGAAAATACGCAAAGAACGACATTCAGAAAATCACACGCGGAATTACGGCTTTAAAACAAAGTTCCGCCGAAAACTATGAAACCAGTGTTTTCAAAATTACATATACTGTGATGGAGTAGAAGCATGGAAAGGTCAGATTATTGGAAAAAAGATAAGTTCGATGAATTTTCTGCAAAAGATGCAGGCTCATTTGCAAAATTTACTATTGAAAACAGATTTCCCAAAATTTTTAAGGAAGTCTGTTCAGAAGAGTATGACTCTTTTATTGAAAATCATAAAGTCGATGATGGAAAAATATTGCATTCAAATATTCCTGGGGTTGATGAATTAAAAAAGTCAATCTCTTCTTATAAAGATTACACCATAAAGGATTTCTTTGAAAAAGCTCCATTTTTTCTTGTTGAATTCTATTTTTATCATCTGCTTCTTAGTCTTAGAAATTATGACGAATTGAAGTTTGACTTTTTTGTGGCTAAAAAAGATGCTGACTGGAAGGATAAGGCGGAAGATTTCAGTTCTAAACTTTCTGTCTTGTTTGATGATTTTGAAAAATTTAATAAGAGAAAATTCTCGAAAAAAGAAAAACAGGAATTTAATGAGCGAAAGAATGAGCATATAAAAAGCATTCTTTATTATTCATTGACTTCCAATACAGGGGATTTAAGCCAGCTTCATGAAATCAGTTCTGAATCCGTAAAATGTCTTTGCAATGAAACTGAAATATGTCAAAACTATTTGGATGTGGCTAAACCTTATTCAAGATTTGACATCATTTGTGATAACAGTGGCGCGGAACTTTTTAGTGATATTTATCTTGCGGTTTTCTTTCTTGTGTATGGACTTGCAAAAAAAGTTGTTTTTCATTTAAAGCCATGTCCGTTTTTTGTTTCTGATGCAACAATTGATGATTTTTCAAAACTTGTTGCTGCTCTTACAAAAAATGGAAAAAATACAGAACTTTTGGATTTTATCAGCAAAAAGAAAATTGAAGTTTTTTCTCCTAATGATTTTTGGGTTGAGCCATATTATTTTGACAAAATGCCTGACGGCTTGAAAAATCATTTTGATAAAAGTAATCTTGTTATAATAAAAGGAGACTTAAATTACAGAAGGCTTGTAGGTGATTTTAACAAATATGCTAATGAGACAAAATCTTCTATAAATTTTGAAACGCTGGAAGAGCGTTGTCTTTTCAAAAATAAATCAAATAAGAATATTCCTTTAGTTGCTCCTCGTGTTCTAAAGTCTGATGTGTTTGTAGGAATTGATTCTGTTTTTGAAGCAATCGGACGAAATTCTGATTCTCAGTTTAAGACTGATGGAAAATGGGGTGTTATTCAGACTACTTTACCAAGAAAAACTGCTGGCAGAACTAAAAAAAAGGAAAAATCTGTATCTGATAAAAATGTAGAAAAAAAGGATAACAACTCTGATTCTTCAAAAGATAAAAAATCTAAACACTCAATTAGTGAAGTCTGTTTTTTTATTTTATTTGTGCTAGTTGCTCTGCTTCTCATCGGTTCTCTTGGTGCGATTTTGCTTATTGTATTCAGCAAACCATTGGTTGAAAATTGGAACTGTAAGTTTTTAGAAAATATTGCAAATTTTTCTCCAAAAGAAACAGCTGAACGAATTGACTTTTCAATTATTCTTACATCTCTTTCACTTCTTGTTGGCGGCTCAATTTTTGTTCCAAAATTTCTTCTTAGAAAAGAAGTTGATGAGTCGGTTCTGAAAGAAATTAAAAATACTGTTAAAAAGCGTGTTCAAGAAGAAGCGGATAAATATATTGATTCAAAATTCAATTCTGTGTCTAATTCCTTGAATAAATGCGATGCACATCTTTCCAGAATGATTGCTTTTAACTTAAAGGAAGAATTTCCTGTTTGGAGCATTGGTTGGTCAATTCGTTCCTTAAAGCGATATGAAAAACTTGACCCAAATTCTGTTGGCTTTGTTGAATATTTTGATTTTGTGGATTTTTTAAGAAAAACTGTTATAGAAAGCTCTGCTCAAAAATTTTTTGTATTAATAAAAGATGTGAAAAACGAAATCAATCCTGTTATGGCTGCATTGGAAAAAGAAGCAGAAGAATCTGGCAATGATTCAAAAAGGCTTGCCATAAGAACAGTAAAAGACATTATTGATTTTGAGTATTCTGTTCAGTTTAAAAATAAGGATTTGAAGAATAGGTCAATTCTGCTTCCAGTTTGTAATCTTATAGGCGGACTTGCAAAGTGTCTGTGTGGTGCAGTCATGGTAAATTCTCAAAACGAAAAATTGTCTGAACAAAATCTTTTATATCGTGAGCTTTTAGAACAAATTCTTCAAATTTCTGATTACGGCAAAAAATGCAAGGACTTTGATGCTAAAAAAGATTATGAGAACCGATTGATACTTGTTTTAAAAGAACTGGAAGAGTATGTAAAAAACAAGAATGAAAATTATATAAAAGATTTTGAAAAGAGCGATGTACTGTTTTTTCAGAGTAAATAATAAAATAAATAGGATAAAATCATGTTAAGAATAAAAAAACTTTTTAGCATATTTGTTATTGCAGGACTTCTTTCATCTGCTTTCTCCCAGGAAGCCAAAAACGCTCTGCTCATTGCTAACGGTGATTATAGCGAGATAAAGTCTTTGAGCCAGCCTGTGCCGGAAGGTGAAGAACTTAAAGCCGCTCTTGAAAGCATAGGTTTTTCCGTAATATTTGTGAAAAATGCAAATCGGGATGAAATGTTTGATTCTCTTTTGGAATTTAGAAACAAAACAAAAAAGGCAGGAGGAATTGCGTTTTTTCATTATGGCGGTCATGCGGTTCAAATTGACGGAAAGAACTATCTTATTCCTATAAATTCAAAAATAGATGATGAAGAGCAAATTCGCTACAGATGTGTTGAACTTGACGAGGTTATGGACAGCATGACAGGTGACTCCAATGTTGTTGTTTTGGACTCCTGCCGTAATGATCCGTTTCCGAACGGCAAGCATCGTGGTGGAGACAGCCGTGGACTTGCAGCCGGAAGCCGCAAACCTAAAAATTCGATTATCATTTATTCCGCCGAAGCCGGGGAAACTGCGCAGGACGGAGTGTATACTCCCGCGCTTACAAAAAGAATTACGGAAAAAGGTAAATCCATTGAAGAAGTCTTAAAGGAAGTTAGAAATGATGTCCTTCGTGCTACGGCAGGCCAGCAGCTTCCCGGAGAATACCGCCAGCTTGTAAGTGATGTTTATCTTGCAGGTCGTTCAAGTTCTTTAGTGAAGCAAACAGGCAGCATAATTGTTACTAGCGACATCGAAGGTGATTTGTACCTTGACAGCGATTTTAAATGCCATATAAGGGAAAACGGTCCTCAAAAAATAGAAGATTTGCAGTCTGGAAAGTATTATCTTGAAATCCGTTCTGGTGAAAAAAAATTCTTTGAAAATATTCTAGTTGAAGCGGATAAAACAATTGATGTTTTTATAAAGTCTGGTGGAATTAATCTTCTAAGCAATGTTTCCGGCGAAGTTTACCTGAACGGAAAACGATTTGGATATGTAGAGGCAGAAAAAGAACTTGAACTTTCACAACTTGGCTCTGAAATCTATAAAGTTGAAGTAAAATCGGCAGATGGATTTGTCTTTACAAAAAATGCAGAAGTAAGAACTGGGGAGAAAACTTCTGTGAATATTCAGGCTTGTGAAGTTTCTGTAATTGTGAATAATCCAGGCATTTTTTTCATAAATGGAAAAAAAATGGGAACAATTTCTGAAACGCAAATTTTTATGCTTCCAATTGGTGACTATAAAACGATTTTCATGCTTGGTAAACAAAAAAAAGAAGAAAATTTTACATTAGAAGAAGGTTCTTCCAAAGTATTTGAATACAAATCTGCAAAGGTTTCTGTAAAAAGCAAAATAAAAGGTAAAGTCTATGTTGATAATGAATATTGGGAGCCAATCGAAAATAGCGATTTTCACACACTTTCTTATCCTTTGCTTTCAGAAAAAAAGTATTTAATAAAAGTAAAAGATGGGAAAAAAGAAAATTGGGAATATTTAGAAGTCGAAGATGATGAAAACTATACAATTTCACTTGATAAATATGAAAACAATTCGATATTTACTGTAGACGATTACGGCTGGGGCGGAAATAAACTTATGGATGGAGGGGCTTGTTTTGGATATTATATGAATAAATTTCAATTTTCTAATTCATCAATTGAAAGTTTTTTTCCTCCAAATGCTTTTGGATTTGAAATTAGTGCTTATATAACGTGTTGTAGATTTTTTGGTTTTGAAGATACTTTTTTTCTATATAAAGATTTTCTTAACAATTGTGAATATTTTTCATTCGAGGTGGATATGTTTTTATGCCCTTTGAATTTTAATAGATTTGCTTTATATGTAGGTACTGGAATAGATTTTGGCGATTCTTTTAATCTGAATATGAATATTCCTGTTTTTTGCAAGGCGGAATATCGAGTACTAAGAAACTTGTCTATTTATGCAAGATATAAACTAAAGTTTCAAGTAATTGGGGAAAAATCTGTTAGTGCAAATAATATAAGTTTAGGCGTTGTTTTTCATGGCGGTTTTGGGGATTAAATAACTTTTTTTAGTCATCAATTTCTGGGATTCGCCTTTTTAGTTCTGCCATAAAGTGTTCTCCAGTTATGCCTTGTCGTAGGCAGGCAAAAAGGCAGTTATCTCCTGCGACTGTGCCAAGAATTTCGTCCATATTCATATTGTCAAGAGCATTTGAAACCGTGTTTGCATGACCTGGAAACGTTTTTATAACAACGATGTTTCCGCTCCAGTCTATGCTTACGTAGCCGCGCAAAAAGTCTTGTACATAGATTTGTTCAGATTCTTGCCGTTCATCTTCGCCTGGCAAGGAATAAACATAACTAGAATTGCCGTCTGAAACTTTTCCTACTTTTAAAAGTTTTAAATCGCGGCTAAGAGTTGCTTGCGTAACTTCGTAACCTTCTTTTTCAAGGTAAGCTAAAAGAACTTCTTGGCTTTCGATGCGGTAATTTTTTATGAGTTTTCTTATTGTTTTTAAACGTGTAAGCCGTTCTTTCACAAATGCTTCCTTAAGGTTCTTATGAATCTTTATGCATTAAATATAAATAATTATTCATAATCTTTCAAGGGGATTTGAACGCCTTCTATTTGTTAGTGTAAAGTTACGTAAGTTTTGCCAAATCCGCCGTCTTCTGGTGGTGCAAATTTAAAATCTGCAACCGCCGGATTATTTGAAAGATAATCTTGAACGGTTTGTTGCAAAATGCTGAGTTCTTTCCAGATAACGGATTTTTTACAGGTTTCTGGCCTTGTATGGCATTTTGGGGACCTTTCCCAAATTTTTTCATAGGCGCTTCATTTGAATGGCTAAGCCTTATTCCGCTGTCAAGTTCATTTGTCGGATTTTTAGGAGCAAACTATACAATTGCGGATTTGGTAAATTTATATGTTATTGGCGGATATGGATATGGAGTTATGTGGAAAACCGATAACACCCAAATTATACGAGCTGGTATTGGAGCGGATCTTGTAGGTTGGAACGGTTTTACATTCACAGCTGAATATTCTTTGGATTTTTATTTTGACGTGGGATTCATGGACAGGTTTTTTGTTGGTCTTGGATATACGGGCAGGTAGGAAATAATATGAAAAAATTATATTTGATTTTAAGCGTTTTGTTGGTGTTTTCTTCATGCAGCAATTTTTGGAATGACAGAATTGCAACTGGTCTTTTTGTTCCTGAAATTTCATACAGTATAAAAAGAAATAACACCAAGTATGAAGTTTGCCTTGAATGCTCTCAAAAAAATATACATGCTTCATACAATATTTATTGTACCACTGCCAATGACGATAATTTTAGATTGGCAGAAAGTATGGACTACGGTGAAAGCATGAAAATGGAAATCCAGCAGGGAACTGTATATCTTTTCAAGGCGGAAAGCGTATTTAATAAAAAAACAAGCGGATTTTCAGATGTGGTTGAGGTAAAAGTTTTTGACGGTGTTCCAGAAGATATTCAGGTGAAAAAAAACGGCTTAAAATATATGAAAATAACATGGACTCCTGTAGAGGGCGCGGTTTCATATAAAGTCAGAGTTTATGAAAAAACATTTAAGACCTATTATTCTTCGACTGCCATTTATTCAGGAACTGCAACTTCCTGTGAATATGTATGTCCGCTATTGGCAGACGGTAGAATTACCGTGCAGCCGCTTTTCAATGATTATGAAGGTGATGAAAGTGAGTTGGAATATTCACTATGATTTTTCTACTATAAAAAAAGTAAAAGGTTTTAGATGTTAAAACAAAGAACAATTGTATTATTTTCATTTTTAATATTTTTCTCGCATTTTTCCTTTGCACAAAATACAGCGAGGGGAATTGTTGCGGAAAAGATTGCTGTTGAACAAAATGATAATGTTAAAAAATGCGAACCACAGTTATACTTTTCTACTGGACACACAGCTTGTGTTCTTGCTATGGCTTATAGTCCCGATGGTAGATATGTTGCAAGTGGTGGTCAAGATAATACAATTATAATATGGGATTTATATTCAAGAAAAGAATTAAGAAAACTGATAGGACATACCTCTTTTGTAAATTATATATCATATAGTCCAGACGGTAAATTTTTAGCTAGCGGGAGTACGGATGGAACTATAAGAATATGGAATGTTGAAACTGGTGATGGACTTCAATGCTTGAAAACTGAGAGTTGGATTATATATGTGAACTATTTAAAAAATTCTGAATTTATAATATCAGCTGCCTTTCAAGAAAGTTCTTTTTTGCTGTGGGATTTAAAGAGTGGAAAAATTATAGAAAGTATAATAGTTGACGATGAATTTTATTGGGATACAAATGTAATTAATGTATATGGAGATTTTGTAATTACAGTTGGCTATGCTACATTGAAAATCTGGGATATAGAGAGTGGAAAAAAAATAAAAGAATTAAAACTCAAAAATTGATAATTTTGAGTTTGCTTCGGCAGATTTTAGTCCTATTAAAAAAGAAATTGCTGTAACAGACGAACAGAATGTATATGTTTATGATTTAGAAACTCTTAAGAAAATAAGAGAATTTAGGTTTTATGGCGACTTTCCAAAAAGGAGCATAAAATATAGTCCAGATGGAAAATATTTCATTTTGGAAATAGATAATGAATTTGGTGCTTATTCTAAGTTGATAGATGCAAAATCAGGAGAAGATATCGCTATAATTCCTGAGTGTTGTGGCTCTGTTTTTAGTCCAGATAGTCATTTTTTTTGTATTGCATACGCAAATGATAATGGGTTAAAAATTTATAATATTGATACCTTGCAATCTGAAGACTTGGGATTATATTGTGAGTTTGTTTCTAATATAACATTTAATGTTAATGAGGAAATTTTTACAAGTGGAAGTGCGGATGGTACTATTACTCTATGGAATTTAAAAACTGGAGAAAAAGTAAAAGAGTTAAAAGGACACGAAAAATCTATAAAAGGTTTTGCATATAGTTTTGACGGTAAACGTTTAGCAAGTTGTAGTACTGATAATACGATACGAATATGGGATATTGAGTCTGGAAAAGAATTAAAAAAAATAAAAGCAACTACTAGCTGTTTGACTTATTCAAAGAATGGAGAATTTCTTTTATCAGGAGGCTATCATGGTTTGATAAAAATTTTGAATTCTTCAACTGGCGATGAAATAAAGAAAATTGATACAGGTTTTTATTCCATAGATATTATAACTCTCAGTTTAGATGGAAAGTATATAATTTTTGGAGAGAAATATCCAAGTCATGTAAGGATAGGAATGGTTGATCTTGAAACTGGAGAAAAAATTTATGATCGCTGTTATACTAAGGAGAAATTTATTTTTTCTGCAGAAGGTAATACGGTGGTATTTTATGATAATACTGAAATGACTAAAAAGGTTGTGAAAACTGAAAAACGTATAGATTCTGTAAATTACGCAAATACTTCTATTGATGGTAAATATTCTATTACTGTCAGTGATAGGTTTACCATAAAAGTCTGGAATGTTGAAACTGGTTCTCTTATTTACACAATTGTTAATGGTAAAAATGGCGACTACCTCACATACAGGCCCGAAGGTTTCTTTACTGGTACGGAATGGGCTATGAAGAATCTTGTGCATATTGTTGACGGCATGGATGTAATTGGCATTGATCAGGTTTATGACAAGTTGTATCGCCCGGACTTGGTTGCGGCTAAAATGCGCGGCGAGGATATTTCAGAGTATGCAAAGGAAGTG
>OQVU01000789.1_pt1 | contig 12301 bp, 8 predicted proteins | sample 1691611 | NCBI WGS metagenome assembly OQVU01 (sample SAMN03418272, study PRJEB22391) | human gut metagenome | biome: human-gut; feature: organic feature; material: feces | host: Homo sapiens | place: Tanzania | collected 2013-01
TCACTCATAACAGAGGAACGTACCGCTATTTCTTCAAACTTACGCTGTTCCCAAGTAGGTGTGTTTTGGGATTTTAGCGCGAAAAAAGAGCCGAGGACGCGCCTCGGCTCTTGGTCAGCAGGGTGATTTTGCACCCATTTTATGATTCTTTTGGCATTATCAAATCAAATCCGCCACTTACGATGAACTCGCGCAAGAGTTTATCATACTTGACAGGCGCCTTGGGCGGAATAAGCTTTGTACCCTCGATTGCTTCAAAATATGCCTTTGCTTTTGCCTTATCTACGGTGGCTTTCAGGTCATCAAAACGGCCAAACTCGTTAATGTTGGCTTCGGTGATGTTTGCACGCATGAATGCCCGCAGCTTCTTTTCGTCCAAGCCGAAAACTTCAGCTACTTTGTGGATCTGGTCGTTCTGCTTTTGGGCGATGTACTCGGCAATGTACTCCCGCAAGGTCTTTCCCGGCTGCGGAACCACTGCGCCGCTTTGAATGTCGTGCAGGAAAATATTCGCATATTTCTGTTCTTCCTGCGAGAGGGTGGCAAAGGTCTTGTGCAGTTCCGTTTCGGCCTGATGGATGGCTTCTGCTTCTGTACCCTCCTGATAGAATAGTTTCAGGTACTTTTCAAACCTGGAGTTCATGTAGTCCGTGTCGATATCCGCTGTATCAATGCTGGTCAGATAGCCGTTTACAGCGTAGGGTACTTCCTCATCATCCTCTCCGTCTTCACCCGGCTTTTCGGTGAACAGTTCTTTATAGCGGAGTGCCAGAACCTTGAACGTTCTCTCGTTGAAATCCGCATGAAGTTCTGTCTTTTTCTGCGTATCTTCGTCCACCACGATCACAGGCTTGTCCCACTCAAAACCCTGAACCTTGGCCGCCTCCAGATTTTCATTGAAAGACTGAAACAGGTCGGCAAACTTTTTTCGCTCCGGCGTTTCAGCCGGGATCTGCGAAAATTCTTCGATTCCTGCCGATGCAAACAGGTCTTTGATCTCGGCATACAGTGCGTTCAGCTTTTTGACGTTTTTGTCCAGCTTATCCACAAACAGGCCGAACGGTTTATCACCGGAGTATTCTTTCACCGCATCGGCGATATTTTTCTCCATCGTATGCGGACGGCGATAATACCGGATGATACCAAACGGCTTATCCGGCCCAAACAGGCGGTTGGTGCGGGAAAATGCCTGAATCAGCCCTTCGTATTGCAGCATCTTATCCAGATACAGCGTGTTGATCCACTTGGAATCAAATCCCGTCAGCATCTGATCCACCACGATCAGCAGGTCGATTTGTTTTTCCGGGGCGCGCTCCACCCGCTGATACGGCGATTTGTGCGCAAGACGAGCCGTAATGTCCTTTTTCATTTTGGCAAAGGTGGGGATGCTGAACTCCTGCCCATACCGGGCATTGTAATCTTCGATGATCTCCTTCAGTCCCTCTTCTTTGGCGATCCCGGTGCCATTGTTATCAATGTTCGGGTCAAATAGTGCGGTGACTTTCAGCCATGGTGCAGCTTCTCTGAACCTCTTGTAATATTGGATGGCTTCCGGGATGCTGGAGGTTGCAAAAATGGCATGAAATTTGCTGTTGCGGCTCTGGGTCTGCCAGTTCTCGCAAATGTCCTCCACCACGGCTTTCTGGTGTTCTTCGCCCTCATACTGGGTGTTGGGAATATAATCCTCGATGCCCTTTATCTCCTCACCGAGCGCATCTTTTCCGCCTGCCATCGGCAGATTCAGATACTTATAAAACACCTTGCTCTTCTGCAGGTCTGCCAAAGCCTCGCCCACAGAAGTGGCCTTAGCTTTTTCCAGCGCGACCGCTTTCCGCAAGTCGCTGTCCTTGAAGGTCAGCACCTTGTATGGGTCAAAGCCCAGCACGTTGTGATCCCGGATGCCGTCCGCAATGCTGTACCGATGCAGCTCATTGCCGAAAACGGTAGCGGTGGTGCTCATTTTCTTCTGGTTCTCGCCTTGGATCGGTGTTCCGGTGAACCCGAAGAAAATCGCCTTGGGGAAGGTATGCTTGATGGTCAGCATCATATCGCCAAAGGTAGAGCGGTGGCACTCGTCCACGATAAAAACCAGCCGATTTGCGTTAATCAGCGCAATGTCGTTGGGGTTCAGCTTGTTTTGTGCGTCATCCCTGATGTTGCTCATCTTCTGGATGGAAGTTACGATGAGCGTATCGGACGGCGAAGTGCTTTTCAGCTTGTCCACAAGAACATCCGTGTTTTCGGTGGCCTGTACCTCCTCATTTTCTCCGGCGAAATTGCGGTACTCCTTCAGGCTCTGCGTTCCAAGTTCGATCCGGTCCATCAGGAACACCACTTTATCCGCATCTTTGGACGATGCAATCAGCTGCGCCGACTTGAACGACGTCATGGTCTTGCCGGAACCTGTGGTGTGCCAGATGTAGCCGCCGCGCTGCTGGTCATTCTCCCATTTCGCCTTGGAAACGGCATCCGAAATTTTGCTGGCAGCGTAGTACTGATAACTGCGCATCACCTTCAAAATGCCATCGGAACCATCGGCCACAGTATAAAAGCCTACCAACATATGCGCCATCGGGATGGACAGGAGTGCCGTTGTCACGTCCTTCCAGTCGTTCATCGGCTCGTTGTAGAAGTCCGCCCAATGGAAATAGTAGCTGGGGTTGAATTGTCCTTCCGGGCCGGGATTGGCAAAATAGACCGTTTCTTCCGGGTTCATGGCCACAAAGATCTGAACCAGAGAAAACAGCCCGGCAAAAATGCCCTCTGCCGCGTATTTTTCAATCTGGTTGCAGGCCTGTTTGATGGAGACACCGCTCTTTTTCAATTCCATGTGAATGACCGGCATACCATTGATGAGTAGCATCAAATCGCCGCGGCGGTCATTCAAAATCTTGGACTTGGTGGAAAACTTTGGCTGCTCTGCGATCTGGTAGCGGCTGAGTCCGGCTGCAATTTCCAGTCGGTCATAGATTTTCAGGGACACTTCTTTGCCGAAATTCAGCTTATCGTCAGGATTGTCACGCTTGATAAGCACACTTTTGCCGTTGATAAATTTATTCAGCTTCATCGGCGTTTTCGCGTTCATGACCTGTTCCATGATCTGCTGCATCTCGCCATCCGTCAGCGGATAATCGTTCAGTCGGTCAATGCCGCGGTTGTTTTCAAAAAGGATGTTCGCCCAGTTCTGGATCAGCTGCTGTTCGGTGTAATTCTTCAGCACACCATCTTTCCAGCCGCGTTCTATCAGGAGCTTTACCACCGCCTCTTCAAAATCGGCTTCTTTTGTAAACGCCATAACGAGCTCCTTTCGACTTTGCAAAAAGCACCTCTCTGCGAAGGCTTTTCTAATTTGTACAAGCTTTTCCAGCTTACGCTGATGAAGGGTGATAAGGGTGTCAAGATTGCGGAAAAACTCAGAGATTGTTCTTTGCTCCTTGATGTCAGGAAAAACGATTTGTCCCTTGAGCGCATTTTCTGCGGATACCTTCATGTCGTTTTTTGCACCTTTGTTGACGAGTGGGTGCATATAATTATTCATTCTGGCATCCTGCTCAAAATAAATCTGGACAAATTCTGGATTGGCACTTTGTTTTGGCTTGTAAACGGCATATAACGTTGACACGATGCCATTTTTTCCTTTATTAGCTTTAATGATGCCATAAGGATTAGATTTCAGGGGTGATTTAGTGTAAACAATATCGCCGGTTTCAACCACACCATAATTGGCAACGGATGCTCCTGCAAATGAACGTCCCTGAAATTCAATCTGATTCACAATTCCCAAATCGCCCGAAACGGACAAGACATCTTCTTTGGTATATATTCCTTCAAAGTTCTTTTGACCTGAAACTTCGAGATATTCTTCCAGCTTACGCTGTTCCCAAGGGTCAGTGAAGCCCTTGAACCGGAGGGCAGGTTTTTTCTCGTTATCCTGCATAATCATTCACCTCCCAGCAACTTTTTGAGTTCTGCAATGCCCTTCATGTCAAATTCATTTCCCTGCAGATCGTCCAGCAGCCCCAGCAATTCGTGCTCGGTATCGGCAATCTGGCTCTCTACGTCCTCAAAGGTGGTTTCATATTTCTTGCAGACGGCATCCAACTGCTTCACAAAATCGTCCAGAATGGCATCCGGCAGGCTGTTCAGATTTTCCATCAGGGGCAGGATCCATTTGCGATGCAGCAGGTCACGCACTTCTTCATCGGTCAGGTGCTCGATCACGCTCTTGGTGCGCTGATGGAGTGCCGCACTGTCGTCTTTGACCTTCTTTTTCAGGGTCTTTTCCTCAGCAAACAGCGCATCCACATCCTTCAGAATACTCATGGTGGCAGGTTCTACCTCCCGCACCTTGATGGCCTTTTTGACTTCAGCGGCAACAAAGGCGTCCTTTGCGTCATTCACAAAGTTCTGCTCCTTGTCCTCCTCGCTCAGTTCGTCCAGATGGCTTTCATATTCTCCGGCGATTTCGGAGAGTCTGGTTTCCTTTGCCCGCAGCGCTGCTACTTCCTCGTGCATTTTAACGTTCTGCACCAACTCAAAGGGCAGCACATGACCCACCCAGCCGTCCTGTACCTCGGCATCCTTTTTCAGCACCATGTTGGGGTCTACCTGCTTGGTTGCGGCAAAACCCTCGGTCTGGATGATTTCAAGGTCGATGGCAATTTTCTTCCAGTCATCGTCCAAAAGCTGGTATGCTGCATAGCGGTCAACCAACGGAATTCCTGCCAGCCGTGCAAAGATTTCCCGGCTCAGGCGTTCTTCCTCGCCGGCAGCATTCAGCTGCGTCATGCCGTCGATGAGTGCGGACTTCAAATAGGCATCAAAGTCACCGAAAGCATTCTGGAAGGCGGTCTTGAACGCCACCACATCCGGGTGGTTCAGAACAGCGTTCTTCAAATTGGCCACATTCAGACGGCAATAGGCTTCGTTGTCCGGGCTGAACAGAGCCGCTTTCAGGTGCGGGAATGCTGTCCAGTAGGCAGACAGGTCTTGCAGTTCAGCTTCGGGAATGCCGCCAAACATGGAAGCGTAGATATCCCAGCTCTCAGCCTTTTCCGAGGAATCCACATACCGGGGGATGTTCAGGTTGTAATCATTCTGGATAATCTCTGCGCGGGATACTCTGCGTGCGAACTTTTCGATTTTCTCCGGGCGTTCCTTGTAAGTATCCACAATGCGTTTGATGTCGCAGGCACGCAGCTTATTGTTTTTGCCGTCCTTCTCAAAGCCCTTAGACGCATCAATAATCAGAACGTCCGAATCCTTTTTATTCTTCCGCAGCACCATGATGATGGTGGGAATGCCTGTGCCGAAGAAAATATTGGCGGGCAGACCGATGATTGCATCAATGTTGTTGTGGTCAATCAGATTTTTGCGAATTGTACCTTCTTCACCGCCACGGAATAGAACACCGTGGGGCAGAACGATGGTCACAATGCCGTCATTGCGGATGTGATACAGGTCGTGCAGCAAAAAGGCGTAGTCTGCCTTGCCTTTGGGGGCAAGGCCGTAATCCGAAAAGCGCGGGTTGTTCTCTTTGTCGTTCGGATTCCACGCCTGCGAATATGGGGGATTTGATACCACCGCATCCACAAACAGCGGGTCGTAGGTGTTGACCGGGTCGTTTTCTTCAAAGTACGGCCAATCTTCCTCCAGCGTATCGCCGTTGCGCGTTACAATGTTGTCGGGCAGAATGCCGCGCATGACAAGGTTCATGCGGGTCAGGTTGTAGGTGTTTTCCTTCAACTCCTGTGCGTAGTATTTGATGTTGTTGCCATTGCCCATATACCGTGCGGCACACTGACCAATGTTGATCAGCAGTGAGCCGGAACCGCTGGTGGGGTCGTAAATTTTGATCTCTTCCCGGTCTTTCAGGTGGTACGCCACGATTTCAGACATGAGCAGCGAAACTTCGTGCGGCGTGTAGAACTCGCCGGCCTTCTTGCCTGCGTTTGCTGCAAAGTTGCTGATCAGATATTCATAGATGAAGCCCAGTACATCGTAGTCCTGCTTGCCATCCATAGGAATATCTTTGATGAGGTAGATCAGGTCACGAATTGCCTTTGTCCGTGCGCCAGAGCTTTCACCCAGCTTCGATAGACCTGTTTGCAGCGTTGCAAAGACACCGTCAAACACCTTCTTGTGGTGCGGGTCAATCAAACGGCTGAATGCTTGCAGTGCTACCGTCACATCATCGGCCTTGAAGTCACTGCCTTTGCTGATCCATGTGGAAAACAGATTTTCATAGGCGATAAAATAGCCGACATTCTTCCGAACGGTATCCACCGTTTCGGCATCGCTTTCGGTCAGATCCGGCAAGTATTCGTCTGTCCAGTCATTCTCTTTCAGCCATTTGACTTCTTTGTCCGACAGAAATTTATAAAACATGAAGCCCAGAATGTAATCCTTGTACTCGTTGGCTTCAATTTTAGAGCGCATCTTGTTGGCAGATTCCCAGATTTTCGATGCGAGTTGCTGCTTGTTCATGCTATTCCTCCCAGTGGCCTGCAATAGCGCATTTTTAGATTTTTTTAATCGGACAGCCTCTCCGATTTTATGCGTGCGTTCATTGAACCAATTATACAAAAGTGCCACCCGGTTTGCAATGCGAATGAAAAGTTTCTCAATCGCATTCGCAGAACCATAACCGTGGCAAGCAGAGCCTTTGTGCACACAACAGCTAAATTCTTTCGATCATCACGATTTCGTGATGGTTGCACACTCCTGCGGAGTCCTAAAAAAGCGTTTTGCAAAAAACGCGTAGCCTGCATCCATCGGATGTAGTTCAAGGGTTTGGGATTTCCCAACAAGCATTTTGCAACGCAAAATGGTCTTTGTATATACGAAGACACTGCTTGCCACTGCTATGAACGCCTTTCGAATTGCAAAATGATTTTTCAGTTGCTATACTGGGCTTATCGAAAATTTTCGGGAGGATGCCGCAATGACCGCACAGACAATGCAAATCGGGAACAGACCTTGCCGCATTTACGGCGAACCCCATGCAGAATACCTACTGCTCCAAATGACCGGCGAACACGAGCTGCAAAGCATGGACAGCGAGGTTGCCACTATTGCACAGAGTGCGCACCACTTTCTGTTTGCGGCCATCCCGGTGGAAAGCTGGAACGATGCACTTTCTCCGTGGAAGTCTCCTGCCGTGTGGGGAAAGCAGGGTTTCGGCGGCAATGCTGCGGACACCCTGCGCTTTCTGACGGAGCAGGTCATTCCGTCACTGAAACAGCAGTATCCTCTCCCGAAAAACGTCAAAATCATTCTGGGCGGCTATTCGCTGGCGGGATTGTTTGCGCTGTGGGCATCCACCCAGACTGATCTGTTCTACGGTATCGCCGCCGCTTCTCCCTCTGTGTGGTTTCCGGGCTGGATGGAATTTGAACAGCAGCACCCGATACAGGCACAGCACATTTATCTGAGCCTTGGCAACAAGGAAGAGCATACGAAAAACGCTGTCATGGCTGCGGTAGGTGATAACATCCGCACCCTACACAGCCGACTTATAGAGCGTGGCGCAGACTGCACCCTTGAATGGAACAGCGGCGGGCATTTCAAGGATGCCGACCTGCGCACGGCAAGGGCGTTTCGATGGGTGATAAAGGAACAAACATGATGATTCGCATTTGCGAAGCAACGAACACTACACTGTGGCGTTTAAGCAGCAGAACTATCTTGCGTTAGAAAATTGTGAGGTTGGATTCTGAAAGCCATCATATAATGACGCAAAAAACTCCTCCGTGCCAAAAAAGCAATCGAAGGAGTAGTAACCGAAATAATTCTATTAAACAGCTTATGGTCGATATTATTCTTTACAATAAAAGAATGACTGAGGAGGATTTTTAACATTAAATTCGTTCAGCTTTTTAGGTCTATCATACTGTACAATATGTTCTAACTTATAAGCAATTGCTCGTTCGCAGTAGTCAAAATATTTGATGTACTCTATCTCTGATATGCCTGCATCTCTCGACACAACACCCCACAATGATTCCGGGGAATCTTGAAGGATACCAGTTACAATGCACTCGCCCATTACAGCACAAATTGGTGACGTCACATATATATACATCTTTTCAATGGATTGCTTGCAACGAATCCTTCGAAATTCATATTTTTTTGTTCCGTCAAATATTCTCTTGGCATATTGAGGTTTAATAGAAAACAAAACATTCATTGTTCACGCACAGTTTTTTAACCCACATGCCTCATTTAGCAAGCCGTTGAAAGAGTACTCCGTAATACCGTCTTTGTAGTAGCCAGTGTATTCTTTCAACAAATGGAAACCATTTTTTCTCAGTAACGGCCAAAATTCCTCAATGTGGTACGAAGACACCGTGATAATCGGGGTTGCGCACTCAAGCTCTTTAAATGCAATTTTCAACAATCGCGTCGCAATTCCTTGATTACGATAGCCTTCTGCCACTCTCAATGTGCAAATTTTCTTTTCTTCTGCATTTTTTAGAATTAAAACGGCAACAATTTTCTTCTTTTCTACGACCGAATAAATCAACCGTGTTCCTGTACTTAGTTCCGAAACGACTTTTGTGTAGTACCATTCCTTAAAATTGCCGTATTCCTTGCTCAATCCACTTAAGAACTCATATACTGCTGTGATAGATTGTCTATCAGCCGCCTCTATACGAACCCATTTCATAAAATCTCCTCCATTGTTAGTTAATTATTTTACCACTTGTCGAGTGAAATGTCAAGGCTTTTCTTTTCTCTTAGGCCAAATCAATATTCTCCAACATACAAACGCTATAGCTAAAAGCACCAACACTTGTATAGCTATAAATACACCTGCTTTTTCTTTGAACGGCAACAATGTTAGGCACAGATTAAATGCAAAATTGCTTTCAATATTTAGAAATATTAATAAGAAAAGATACGGTCCAATTGTTTTCGCATTACACTTTCCTGCTTTTAATCTCGTAAAGAATTCCCATGAGCCAATGTCAGTTTCCATTGCTTTGACTTTTTGACTACTATGATATGCAATTATATCCTCTGTTGATCTCTTCGTAGTATTATCAAGATTTACATAGTCATTCCAGATATCTTTTTCCAGTGCTCTTGATGAATTGAATCGACTATTTGTATCAACATCCACATCGACCTTTGTCATCAGCAAAAAATGCAAACCGTTTATCGGAGCAAGCGACCAATTGTCCTGTGCTGTCAGTTCTTGCACTAATGAACGATCCATACTCCGTGTATTATTAAATCTTATATCAACCATATACGTGGAATTAACAAGCGTTTCAAAATAACGATTAGGTGCTTGATATTCTCTAACGCATTCTTTTAACGAAGGCGTTCTTACTCTGAATCTTAAATAGTATTGATCACAGGCATCCTTAGTGGCATTTCCTTTTATGAAATGAGGATCAAACTCTAAAAAAGTCCCTTTGTTGTTTTTATATGAAGTTATCACAACGTCCTTTTCACTTGAAAAATCTAACTTATATAAAATAAATTCCGTCTCTTTTGAGTTTCTTCCTTTAATGACTTCTGCTTTTTTTGAATTAGACGCAAGATCATCAATCGATGTATATGGTTCGTTAAAAACCGCCCCCAGCAAGTTTGCATCCTTTGATAAACATTCACATAAATCTTCAAGTTCTTCATATTTAAGGCAAAAAGGGATATAAAGTCTTACTTTTGATGCGTCTGACAAGTTTGATATCATCAATCCTATATCTAGAATCGGATTTTCTTCATTCCAGCCACACTGGGTCCATAGGTTAATATTCACTTTCACAGAAAATCTACTTTCTTCCGCCACTTTCTCTGTAGGAACATACGCTAAAGCAAAGCTATCCAAAATGTCACCTTCCATTATTTTAGCTTATCTGCGAAGTTTTTATCCTCTTCGCTTTCATTATATCATTTTCCCACATCAATAGCAATGATTTCCACCTAGCTGTTTACGCAATGCTACCATTCCCGGTCTTTTCACTTTTAGTACGATGAGATTGATATCTCCTTCGTGCCGACAAGCACCCCAAGGGGAGCCCAAAGCGGACGAAGGAGCAGGATGTCAGGTTTGCGGACACGCTTGAGAAGATTCTGAGCAAAAATTATTGATACATACTTTTGGAAGGCTGGAGAAATCCAGTCTTCTTTTTTCATGAGAAAATTGTAACATTTTTTGCAATTTGGTTGCGTTTTGAGGGGGAGTGAATCGGCCCCATCGTTCTTTCAGCTCGTTTTCTTGCATCTGCTTTCCCGAATCTGCTATACTGAAGTCACTTTTTTAATCGGAGGCTTTCATGACAACCCTTCTTCTCCTGCGCCATTCCATCCCGGAGCGCGGCGGTTCCAACCCCGACCCCGGCCTTTCTGCCGAAGGTCTTCAGCGGGCCGCCGCAGTCTTTCAAAATGACGCTTTCCGCACGGTCTCGCTCGTCTGGTCGTCCCCTTCGCTGCGTGCGCTCCAGACCGCACAGCTGCTGGGGCTTCCCGTCCGGCAGGACACCCGCCTTGCCGAGCGCCGCACCGGCGACACGACTGGGCAGGACGCTTCGTTCTGGAAACGCCAATACGAAGACCCGGACTTCAAAAATCCGGACGGCGAGTCCTTCCGTGAGGTCAGCGCCCGGATGGCAGACTGCATCCACGAACTGCTGGATTCGCTCCCGGAGGGGCAGAACGCCCTTGTCGTCTCCCACGCCGCCGCTATTTGCAGCTACTTGCAGCGCTTTTGCACCGTTGAGGTGACCGACGCCGCACAGAAGCTCCGCCGGATTACATTTCAGGGCGAAGTTCTGTTGGATGGGCACTTTTGGGAGGCTGATGGATTTGTGCTGCACATCGAAAATCGCCGCCCTGTTCTCATCCGCACCATCTAGCCGCAAAAAAGGCACCAGCCTGAGCTGATGCCTTTTGTTGGCGGAGATGGTGGGATTCGAACCCACGTGCCCGGTTAAGGACAAAACGATTTCGAGTCGTTCTCGTTACGACCACTTCGATACATCTCCCTATTCACTTCGCGCTTCGGAGCGGCGGGCAGAAGCTGCCAGAGCCGCTTGATAGCCCTATTATTATAACAAAGTTCCCGCTTTCCGTCAACTGGTTTTCTTCTGCGTCTGCCGGGTATATTTTCAAGGGCTGTGCGGCATCCTGTGAAAAAGCAGCGGCGTCGTTGCGCCTGCACTTGACAGATGCTGTGATTTCTGGTAATGTATCCAAGCTTGGCAAAAGTTTAACGATTTGGCCCGGCAGCTTCTCCCGGCGGGAGAGGTTTTGGAATGAATGGAGCCGCCGTGGGCGGCAGAAGAGGGAAAGCAACCTATGAACAACGTCAATTTACGCAAGATCGCCGTCATCGGCTGCGGCTTCGTCGGCTCGGCGTCCGCCTTTGCGCTGATGCAGAGCAAGCTGTTCTCGGAGATCGTCCTGATCGACGCAGACCACGCCAAGGCCGAAGGCGAAGCCATGGACATCAGCCACGGCATCCCCTTTGTGGGCAACATGAAGATCTATGCCGGCACCTACGATGACATCGTGGATGCCGCCATCATCGTCATCACGGCAGGCGCAGGCCAGAAGCCCGGCGAGACCCGGCTGGACCTCGTGCACAAGAACCTGAACATCTTCAAGAGCATCATTCCGGAGATCGCCAAGCGGGAATGCCGCGGCATCCTGCTGGTGGTGGCGAACCCGGTGGACATCCTGACCTATGCCGCCATCAAGCTGTCCGGCTTCCCGGAGCACCGGGTCATCGGCTCCGGCACCGTGCTGGACACCGCCCGCCTGAAGTATCAGCTGGGCGAGCACCTGTCCGTGGACAGCAAGAGCGTCCACGCCTTCATCATCGGCGAGCACGGCGACAGCGAGATCGCGGCCTGGAGCAGCGCCAACGTCTCCGGCATCGCGCTGGACGATTTCTGCGAGATGCGCGGCCACTACAACCACGACCAGTCCCAGGAGAACATCGCAGAGAAGGTCAAGAACAGCGCCTACGAGATCATTGAGAAGAAGCGCGCCACCTACTACGGCGTCGCAATGGCCGTCAAGCGCATCTGCGAGGTCATCATCCGGGACGAGAAGTCCATCCTGCCCATCTCTTCGATGATGCACGGCGACTTCGGCGTGGACAATGTCGTTCTGAGCATGCCCGCCGTGGTGGGTGCCGACGGCCTCGAAGAGCTGGTCCCCATCGCACTGAGCGAGAAGGAATCCGCCGATCTCAAGAAGTCCGCAGACACCCTGCGCGGCATCCTGGACGAATGCGGGATCTGATGCAGGCCTAAATCGCGTCAAAATAGTAATATTTTGTGAAAAT
>OQVU01000794.1_pt1 | contig 12271 bp, 7 predicted proteins | sample 1691611 | NCBI WGS metagenome assembly OQVU01 (sample SAMN03418272, study PRJEB22391) | human gut metagenome | biome: human-gut; feature: organic feature; material: feces | host: Homo sapiens | place: Tanzania | collected 2013-01
ATTCCCGGGTACTTCTCCCCTTCGGGCACTCGCTACGCTCGGCCACCTCTCCCAAAGGGAGAGGCAAGGGATGCTCGCACGGTACACCGAAAGGTGTATAGAAGTGCGCTTTTATCAGTTCGGCTTTCCGTCTCGCCCGGCTTATGCCTGCGGTGCATCCGCAGTGCTTTCGACGGCAGCAGCTGTCTTTTTCTTTTTTCCGAGATTTTCAGCCGAAATTTCACCTGCTTTTGCAAGCGCAAGCTTTGTCAGCACGGGGCCCGCAAGTTCATAAACAAGTGTTGCAAACAGTGCAACCGTCACAACCTGCGCGGAAAGCGTTTGCGGAAGGTCGCTTGCGGCAACCATCTGCGCCATGCCGATTGCAACACCTGCCTGCGGAAGCAGCGTAACGCCGAGGTATTTGCGCACCTTTGGATCGGCATGGGACATTGCCGCTCCGGTGAACGCGCCGAAATACTTGCCGGCGGAACGTGCAATGATATAGATAACGCCCGGAATCCCGACCGTCAGCAGGATTGAAAAATCAAGCTCCGCACCCGAAAGCACGAAGAAAAGCATGAATAATGCAGGCGTCCAGCCCTCGCAAAGCTCCATCGCAATGACAGAATCGCTGCGCATGTTTGCAAACACCGCGCCAAGCATCATGCAGGTCAGCAGTGAAGAAAGCTCCCACATTTCCGAAAGTGCAACGCAGGCAAAAACCGCCGCAAGCATCAGGCAGAGACGGTTTGCTTTGGACTTGAAAAAGCGCATTACAAACGCAAGCACGGCACCCATAACGCCGCCCGTAAGCAGGGAAAGGCCGATTTCGCGCAGCGGATCAAGCACGATTGCCTGAACCGTCAGCGCATCGCCGGAGGCAAATGCCTGTGCAAGTGCAAAGCAGAGGGAGAAGATCATCAGGCCGACCGCATCATCAAACGCCGTAACGGGCAGGAGCGTGTCCGTAACGGGGCCCTTTGCCTTGTATTGGCGAACAACAAGCAGTGTTGCGGCAGGTGCCGTTGCAGCCGCAATTGCACCGAGAAGCAGCGCACGGGGAACGCGGTATTCACCCGGCACAAGCAAAAGCGCAAGCAGCACAAGCAGCACGGTCATAACAGCCTGCACAACTGTGATAACGACAATTTTGCCGCCGAGTTTTTTCAACAATGACAGCTTAAATTCGCCGCCGATCGAAAAAGCAATGAAACCCAATGCGGTGGTTGTGATAATCTTTGCGCTTTTGATATCAACGTTTGTGACAAGTTTCAGCACAAAGGGACCTATCAGAATGCCTGCAATAAGGTAGCCCGTGACATTGGGCAGGTTGAGCAGCTTCATAAGGCGGGACAGGGCAAGGCCGCCCGCCATTGCGATTGCAAGAATCAGCAGAATTTTCATGTTGTTTTTCCTTTCAGTTCGAATTCCGCCTTTTATCCGGCGGTGCGAATTTTCGACAAATTTCGCGCACACCGGCGCGGTGGAACGTGCGCCGCTTTTCTGCCGCGCACCAATGAACACGCTGTCGGTATCTTTCAGCGCGCTTATTCTTCGGAATGCCGCCGAACGGCGGTTTCCGTTTTATATTTACTTAAGTCGGTTTTCGATTATCATTCCGCGTGCGTTATTCCGCATCGATTCCTTCGAACGAAAGAACGGGCAGCGTGAACATGACGCCTTTTTTGCCCAATCCGTGCGTGTTGCGGCGGATAACGCGCTTTGCATGTTCAAGTTGATCATCGTTCAGCAGCAAAAACGCAGTGTGACTGGATTCAAAATCATGGCTCATGATTTTGCTGACTCGACCGAAAATCGGCGGTGCGTCAACGTTGCTGTTCAGCAATGCGTGTTTAAGGCTTGTGGACTGAAAAACGATGCCGTTCATTCCGTGTGCGCGAAGCCCTTCAAGCGTTGCAAGAAATTCATCGCAATCATCGATCGTGATAACAAGAAGCTGCATGGATTAACCCTCCTTCAGACTCTTTTTTTATATGCAATGATTATAGAGCCGATTCGGGGAAAAGTCAAGGGCACTCGAAGGACCTGCGCTTCCTTTTAAGCAAATTAAGCATAAAGCAAATTAAAAAAGCCCTTGCAAAACAAGGACTTTTTGTTGGTACACCTTCAGGGGCTCGAACCCTGGACACCCTGATTAAGAGTCAGGTGCTCTACCAGCTGAGCTAAAGGTGCATTCACTCTTTCAAGTGCATATCACATTATACTCGGATTTTGTACAAAGTCAAGACCGTTTCGGAGAGGATTGAAGATATATTTTTAGTTCCGTCTTCAACCGTATTTGTGCCGCACCGATAGGGCGTATTTAAAGAGTTGAAGAGAGAAGAAACGTCATCCGTACAATACGCCTGGGTGCGGGTTCAGCACATCGGTAAGTGGAGAACCCGCACCCTTCACTCCCCGCTCTCCACACTCCAAACTCCGCTCTTAACTTTCCACACTCCGCTCCCAATTTCTCATTCCTCATTCCTAATTCCTCATTCCTAATTTCTTCTACCTATATAAATGCGCCTTTCGGGCTTGCCGAACTCCTTAAAATATGGTATAATAGAATGAAGGTAATAATGCCGCATAATGCGGCAGGGCGGAGGCTTTGCGTGTACATCACCGCCGTAAGACTTTATTGTTTCAGAAGTTATACGGAGCTGCGGTTTGAGCCTGCAAAGGGGCTTAACGTCATTGTGGGCGCAAATGCGGCGGGCAAGACGAACATTCTGGAATCCGTTTTCCTTGCTGCGTTGGGCAGGAGCCACCGAACGCGCCGCGATGCGGAACTTATCAACTCCCTTTCCGACAAGGCATATGCGGGCATTGAGCTTGTGAGTGCAGCGGGGAAGCACAGCATTGAACTCAAGCTGTTTTCCGGCGCACCGAAACAGGTTTTTATCGACGGGCAGCGCATCAGACGCATGGGCGAACTTATGGGCGTTCTGAACGCCGTAATGTTTTCACCCGAGGATCTCTCCCTCGTCAAGGACTCTCCCGAAACGCGCCGCCGCTTTATGGACATGGAGCTTTGCCAGCTTCGACCTGCATATTTTTACCGTTTGCAGCAATATAATGCCGCCCTCAAGCAGCGCACCGCGCTTTTGAAAACAAGTTTTCCGTTCGAACCGAACATTGAACTTCTCGACATGTGGGACGATAAGCTTGCGGAGCTCGGCGGTTCGGTCATGCTGCTTCGGCGCGATTTTCTTGACAGGCTCAGCACCGCTGCGCGGGATCTGAACCGCAGCATCACGGGCAATTCCTCTGTCGGGCATGAACCGGAAGAGCTTTTTACCTACTACAAACCCTCCGTTCCCTTCGAGGGCGACGGCGCGCGCGCCGCACTCGGGGATGCACTCTGCAAGGCACGGGCGGAGGATATCCGCCGCGGCTGCACAACCAAGGGGCCGCACCGGGACGACATCGGCATTCTGCTCAACGGGCGCGACGTCCGCGTTTTCGGTTCCCAGGGGCAGCAGCGCACGGCAGCGTTGAGCCTTAAACTGAGCGAGCTTGCGCTTATGCGCCGCGTTCGGGGCGAGGCGCCGGTTCTGCTTTTGGACGATGTTCTGAGCGAACTGGACGGCGACAGGCAGCGAGAGCTGCTTTCAAGCGCATTTGATTGCCAATGCTTTTTAACATCCACAACTCTCGACGGCCTTGAACAGGTGCCGAACATGACGGTGTTTGAATGCAGCGGCGGCAAACTCAAAAAAATTCTGTCAGCAGAAAATTGATTCTGTGTTGATTTAACATTGTATAAATAAATGCCGTTTTGTGGTTGTTTTAAATCATACGGTCGGCGTTCTCCCCAAAACAGCCCGACATAAAAATCCCGGCGGACAGGGCTCCGCCGGCGGCAGCTTTTCAAAAATGCCGCGGGTTTTACTCTGAAAGGAAATAATTTTAAAAATGGAAACGACTTATAACGCTTCGCAAATACAGGTGCTTGAAGGATTGGAGGCCGTTCGCCGCCGCCCGGGCATGTATATCGGTTCAACCGATTCAAGAGGCCTGCACCACCTTGTTTATGAAATCGTCGATAACTCCATCGATGAAGCAATGGCGGGATTCTGCACTCATATTTATGTTACCATTCATGCGGACAACTCCATTACCGTTGCTGACAACGGCAGGGGCATTCCCGTTGACATTCATCCCAAAACCGGCAAATCCGCGCTTGAAGTCGCACTCACAATGCTTCATGCGGGCGGCAAATTCGGCGGCAGCGGCTATAAGGTCTCCGGCGGCCTTCACGGTGTCGGCCTTTCCGTTGTTAACGCATTGAGCACGGAACTTACCGCCGAGGTGCGTCGGGACGGGCATATTTACCGGCAGATCTGCCGCCGCGGCATAAAGGCTACGGAGGTTGAAATCGTGGGCGACTGCGGAGCGGACGAGCACGGCACAACGATTCATTTTGTTCCCGACGAAGAAATTTTTGACGAAGTGAACTATGAATACGATATCCTTGTTCGACGGCTGCGCGAGCTTGCGTTCCTCAACGGCGGCGTGCGCATCATCGTGACGGATGAACGCTGCGACCCGCCCGTGCGGGACAGCTTCCATTACGAAGGCGGGGTTGTTGAATACGTTCGCTATATCAACAAAAACAAAGAAGTTCTGCACCCCGACCCGATTTATTTTTCCGCTGTAAAGAACGATAATCCGCTTGAAACGGCAAGCGTTGAAGTTGCGCTGCAATACAACGACGGCTACAGCGAAAATGTTTTTACCTATGCCAACAACATCAACACCATCGAGGGCGGCAGCCACCTTGCGGGTTTCCGTGCGGCAATGACAAGGGTCATCAACGACTACGCCCGAAAGTTTAAAATCCTTAAAGACAGCGACCAGAACCTGACCGGAGACGACATCCGCGAAGGTTTGAGCGCCATCATCAGCGTTAAGCTGACAGAGCCGCAGTTTGAAGGGCAGACAAAAACAAAACTCGGCAATGCCTTCATAAGAACCCTTGTTGACAACGCCGTGACGGCCGGCATGACGACCTATCTTGAAGAGAACCCGGCGCAGGCAAAGCTTATTCTCGACAAATGCCTCAGTGCAAGCCGCGCAAGGGAAGCGGCGCGCAAGGCACGCGAGCTGACCAGACGCAAGTCCGTTTTGGATTCCGCCGCACTGCCCGGCAAACTTGCGGACTGCTCCGAAAAAGATCCTTCCAAATGCGAACTGTTCATCGTTGAGGGCGACTCCGCAGGCGGTTCCGCAAAGGAAGGACGCGACAGGCATTTTCAGGCCATCCTTCCGCTGCGCGGAAAGATCCTGAACGTTGAAAAAACCCGTATGGACAAAATTCTCGGCAATGCGGAAATCAAATGCATGATAACCGCGTTCGGTGCGGGCATGGATGCGGATTTTGACGAAACCAAGCTCCGCTACCACAAAATCATCTGCATGACCGATGCCGATGTTGACGGAAGCCATATTCGCACGCTGCTGCTGACGTTCTTCTATCGGCACATGCGGCCGATGATAGAGCGCGGCTATGTTTACATTGCCCAGCCCCCGCTCTATCTCATCAAAAAGGGCAATACGGAACGCTATGTTTATTCGGATGAAGAGCTGAACAGAACTCTTGACGAAATCGGCAGGGATAAAATCTACATTCAACGCTACAAAGGTTTGGGCGAAATGAACCCCGAACAGCTTTGGGACACGACAATGGATCCCGCGAACCGCATTATGCTTCGCGTCACAATGGACGATGCAATGCTTGCGGACGAAACTTTCACCCTTTTGATGGGCGACAGGGTTGAACCGCGCCGCGAATTTATTGAGCAGAACAGCAAGCTCGTTGCCGACCTTGACGTTTGATTCGGAAACGCTTCAATTTTCAAACGGCAGATTAAGAGCTTTGAGCTCTGCAATCCGAAATTATTAACACGATTCAATGACTTGACGACCGACGAAAGGTGCGATGCACCGACTGCGGCAGGCTCCGCACCTTTCATGCAGGAGAAATGATGGACGAAAACAAAAAAAGACCCAATCTTGAAATGCTCGGAACAAACGAGCTGCCGACCGATGTTGAAGGCGGCAGAATATTGCCCATAAACCTTGTGGGTGAAATGAAGCGCAGCTTTATATCATACGCAATGGCTGTTATCATCAGCCGTGCGCTTCCCGATGTGCGCGACGGGCTGAAACCCGTTCACAGGCGCATTCTTTACGCAATGGACGAGCTGAGTATGCAGCCCGACAAGCCCTTCAGAAAGAGTGCGCGCCTTGTCGGCGACGTTCTCGGCAAATACCATCCGCACGGCGATACGGCGGTTTACGATGCAATGGTGCGCCTTGCCCAGCCCTTCTCCACTCGTTACCCCCTTGTTGAAGGTCACGGCAATTTCGGCAGCGTTGACGGCGACCCCGCCGCTGCAATGCGTTATACCGAAGCGCGCATGAGCAGGCTCACTCTCGAAATGCTCCGCGATCTTGATAAGAACACGGTTGATTTTTACCCGAATTTTGACGAAACGCTGATGCAGCCCGCGGTATTGCCCGCAAGATACCCGAACCTTCTTGTGAACGGCTCAAACGGCATTGCTGTCGGCATGGCAACAAACATTCCGCCGCATAATCTCGGCGAGGCTGTCGATGCCTGTGCCGCAATGATTGACAATCCCGATATCACGATCGACGAGCTGATGAACTATATCCCCGGCCCGGACTTTCCGACCGGCGGCGTCATCATGGGCGATGTCGGCATTCGCCATGCATATTTTACAGGCAGGGGAAAGATCCTTGTTCGCGCAAAGAGCGAGATCGAGCAATACAAGGCCGATCGTTCACGAATCATCGTCACGGAAATTCCGTATCAGGTCAACAAAGCAAAGCTTGTTGAAAAAATTGCAGAGCTTGTTCACGAGAAGCGCGTGGACGGCATTTCCGACCTTCGCGACGAAAGCTCCCGCGCGGGAATGCGCATTGTTATCGAGCTTAAAAAGGATGTCAATGCAAACGTTGTGCTGAACAATCTGTATAAGCACACTCAGCTTCAGGATACTTTCGGCGTTATCATGATCGCGCTTGTGAACGGCGAACCCAAGGTGCTCAACCTTCGCGAAATGCTTTATCACTACATTGCGCATCAAAAGGATGTTGTCACCCGCCGCACGCAGTTTGACCTTGACAAAGCCCGCGAAAGGCTGCACATCTTGGAAGGCCTTATGATCGCACTCGACAATATTGACGAAGTCATTGCCATCATCAAAGCCAGTGCAAACGGCGCAGAAGCAAAGGAAAGGCTGATTGCGCGTTTCGGTTTCAGTGAACGGCAGGCGCAGGCGATACTTGACATGCGGCTGCAAAGGCTGACGGGGCTTGAGCGCGAAAAGTTGGAAGCCGAGTACGGTGAGCTTAAGCGCACGGTTGAATACCTTGCTTCCCTGCTTGCGGACGAAGGCAAACTTATGGGCGTTGTTAAAGATGAAATGCTCGAGATTCGGCGCCGCTTTGCCGATCCGCGCCGCACCGAAATCACAAAGATCGTTGAAGACATCGATATGGATGACATCATCCAGGAAGAAGACATGGTTGTTACCTGCACCCATCACGGCTACATCAAGCGCATTGCGGAAGCAACCTATCGCACGCAGCGCAGAGGCGGCGTCGGCATCAGTGCGGGAGCAACCCGTGAAGAGGATTTCCTTGAGGATATTTTCGTCACAAGCACGCATTCCTATATCATGTTCTTCACAAACAGGGGCCGCGCTTTCCGCATTAAATGCTATTCCATTCCGGAGGCAAGCCGCACCGCAAAGGGCACGCCCATAGTCAACCTGCTGCAATTGCAGACGGGCGAGTTCGTTACCGCCGCATTTCCCATCGGCAGGCAGACCGAGGGCGGCTATCTCGTTCTTTGCACACGGCAGGGTGTTATCAAAAAAACCCCGCTCTCCGATTTTTCAAACATTCGCAAGGGCGGCTTGATTGCTCAAAACCTCCGCGAGGGTGACGAGCTTATCAGCGTTGCGCTCTCCGCAGGCGATGATGAGTTCATTATCGGCACACGGGACGGAATGAGCATCCGCTTCAGCGAGCAGGATGTTCGCTCAATGGGCAGAAATGCCTCCGGCGTTCGCGCCATCAAGCTCTCCGAGGGCGACTGCGTTGTTGATATGTCCATGGTTAAACCCGGCAGCTGCGTCATTGCCATCACCGAAAACGGCATGGGCAAGCGCACCGAAGAGGACGCCTACCGCGTTCAGAGCCGCGCCGGCAAGGGCATTATTGCAATGAATATCACCGAAAAAACCGGCAAGCTTGTTTGCCTCAAAGTTTCCGAGGGCAATGAGGATCTGATGCTTATCCGTGATGACGGCGTTGTCATTCGCGTTCCCGTTGACACGATTTCCGTCATTTCCCGCAACACGCAGGGCGTTCGACTGATGAAAATCGACGAGGGACACAGGGTTGCAAGCGTTGCGCTTGCGCCGCATAACGATGACGAACCGCAGAAGGGCGGGGAAGAGTCCGACGGCGAAATTTCAAATGCCAATGCCAATGCAGACTCCGCCGAAACAGCACCCTCCGATACGCAGGAAAACTCCGACCCTTCGGATGACCTCCGATAACCGCAGCCGCCGAACCTGCCGCGCGGGCTGAAGTTCTCCGCTCTGCCGCAGTGTTTCGGCAAGCAACCGATTACTTTTTCAAAAACAAACGCGGGAAGCCTTCCGTAACGGACAGTGCTTCCCGTGTTTTCTGTTGGTTTCGACGTTGCCTTCCGCACTCGGTGTCAACCGTTGGGTAATTGGAGACAATATCACCGAATCCCCGAGCGGATTAGCGCTCAGGGTGTAGATGCCCAAGCTATCATCAACTGCATACGTTATATCACGCAGTAAAAAATCGGCAGTGCATACCAGCTAACGTAACCACTGCCGAGGCGAGCAACACAGGGGCGATCAACCTGCCTGTATCGTCCCTTGATTATATCAGGGCAGGAGACAAAAGTCAAGGTGCAAAAGGATGGTCGACTGCATGGCAGCGGCATAGATTGCGCGTATGCACGATGTGATGCTGTAGGCTATGGTTTCAGCTATAGCATCCTTTTTATCCCTTATCAACCGTTTAGCGCACGTTCGGTAATAAAATATGTGCGCAAAATACTTGAAATATGAAACAAAATTAATTCATTTGTAACTGATGAGGATCACCCCCGCAGGTGCGGGGAAAACTCTGCAACTTTCATCAAACATTGTCTTTGCTCCGGATCACCCCCGCGTATGCGGGGAAAACGCTCTGGGAAAAACCAGGATTACGGTTGCTATGGGATCACCCCCGCAGGTGCGGGGAAAACGCTTTTCCTTGACTTGCCAGTTGCCGCGCTTGAAGGATCACCCCCGCGGATGCGGGGAAAACTGGTATGCAAGAACTCGGGGCTTGAAAGCATGAGGATCACCCCCGCGGATGCGGGGAAAACTGTGTGTACTACGACACACACACCTGTTCAGTGGGATCACCCCCGCGTATGCGGGGAAAACAGCTGACGGCATTGCTGACGGGCTACATACTCGGGATCACCCCCGCGGATGCGGGGAAAACGTTGTGTAATCCATCAGTAGCCTCCCTTATGATAGGATCACCCCCGCGGATGCGGGGAAAACATCAGCACCTGTATAGGCTGATGCGTGCACTCAGGATCACCCCCGCGGATGCGGGGAAAACTGTAAACACTGCCGAAAGCAGAAATGCAGAAACGGATCACCCCCGCGGATGCGGGGAAAACTATCAGCCGTTACATTGATTCAGCCTTGCGCCAGGATCCCCCCCGCGGATGCGGGGAAAACGCAAACCCCGCCGCAATGCAGCAGATGGGAACGGGATCACCCCCGCGGATGCGGGGAAAACGATTTCAAGCTGAAAAGCAATCGCAAGGAAGTAGGATCACCCCCGCGGATGCGGGGAAAACTCGTAATTCCGCAGATAATTGACGGCATTGTTACCATCACCCCCGCGGATGCGGGGAAAACTCCGCTTTTTAGTTTCTCCCCGAACGTTGATGCGGATCACCCCCGCGGATGCGGGGAAAACTAAGAACAGCCCGAAGCGACAGCCAAAAACCCAGGATCACCCCCGCGGATGCGGGGAAAACTTTGTCAGTGCGGCTTACGCCGTCCGCGTTCCAGGATCACCCCCGCGGATGCGGGGAAAACGCTTCACCCAGAACTGGGAGGCGCTGCGAAATAGGATCACCCCCGCGGATGCGGGGAAAACCCTATATTTTTGCGTGCCTGCAGTTTTTGCGGAGGATCACCCCCGCGGATGCGGGGAAAACACCAAAAACGATATACAGATGATTAGCATAGCAGGATCACCCCCGCGGATGCGGGGAAAACGGCGGAGGGTTGCGCAAACCGTGAGTCGCTGAAGGATCACCCCCGCGGATGCGGGGAAAACTATCCCTGTAGTCCCCTGCCGTAAATACTGCGTGGGATCACCCCCGCGGATGCGGGGAAAACAGAATCAAACACGAGCTTGCGGATACTACACCGGGATCACCCCCGCGGATGCGGGGAAAACCCAATTCTGACACGCGCGCTGTGATAACTTGCAGGATCACCCCCGCGGATGCGGGGAAAACCTGTTCACTCCACCGAAATTCACGAACATTATAGGATCACCCCCGCGGATGCGGGGAAAACTCCCTTGCAACGTCGGATTTTAAAACCCTTTGGGGATCACCCCCGCGGATGCGGGGAAAACCGTTCCAGCGACGCATCGCTGAGGTTTGCGAAGGGATCACCCCCGCGGATGCGGGGAAAACCATGCGGCTCCGCGGTCGCCACAACAGCATAGAGGATCACCCCCGCGGATGCGGGGAAAACTCAGGCGATAATCACGTTGACTACAACGATGTAGGATCACCCCCGCGGATGCGGGGAAAACCGACCGAAACCAACGCCCATACCTGCCGCCATGGGATCACCCCCGCGGATGCGGGGAAAACGGACGCTGTCGGATATAACCACAAGCTTTACGAGGATCACCCCCGCGGATGCGGGGAAAACGTTTTTATTGCGTTTGTATAAGGTTATTACGAAGGATCCCCCCCGCGGATGCGGGGAAAACGTTTCGGCACCCGCGCCGGCGGAAGTTTTTGAGGGATCACCCCCGCGGATGCGGGGAAAACAGTTTTCAGGCGTGGCTCGCGGCTAACGGCTTAGGATCACCCCCGCGGATGCGGGGAAAACCTTCTGCTCGGCGTTGTCGCTGTTGCTGAGCCGGGATCACCCCCGCGGATGCGGGGAAAACGTGGGTTGTAAAAAAAATCAAGCTCGGGCAAGAGGATCACCCCCGCGGATGCGGGGAAAACACGGCAAAAAGCAGGAAGCGGGCAATTATTACAGGATCACCCCCGCGGATGCGGGGAAAACTAGACACACCCGCAGAGGAAACTGAAACTGATAGGATCACCCCCGCAGGTGCGGGGAAAACTTTTCGAACTCGATGACATTGCGAGTTCCGTTGGGATCACCCCCGCAGGTGCGGGGAAAACACATACGAAGAAGAAGGCGCATTTATGATTGTAGGATCACCCCCGCAGGTGCGGGGAAAACCGCCTATGTCGCCGATAACTCTGTTCGCAAGCGGGATCACCCCCGCAGGTGCGGGGAAAACACCTTCGCACGGAGTTTCCGCGCGAGGCTGATGGGATCACCCCCGCAGGTGCGGGGAAAACCATGAGTATAGCAACACTATACAGCAAACTAACAGGATCACCCCCGCAGGTGCGGGGAAAACTGACGCTGACTGTGCGCAACTGCCCTGCTGACCGGGATCACCCCCGCAGGTGCGGGGAAAACGCGCAAAGCAGTACGACCGTGCCGCAAGGATACGGATCACCCCCGCAGGTGCGGGGAAAACTACTGCCCAAAGTTTGAAATTGACCCAAGGGCAGGATCACCCCCGCAGGTGCGGGGAAAACTGTCTGCATTGTCAGAAAATCACGCCAATCATGGGATCACCCCCGCAGGTGCGGGGAAAACCTCCACCATTCGGCGAGATTCGTCGTTATCGTCGGATCACCCCCGCAGGTGCGGGGAAAACATTGGATTTTGCCGCAAAGCGCGCTTTTTGTTGGGATCACCCCCGCAGGTGCGGGGAAAACGTTTTACATACTGACTGCAAAGATAAGTTCCTGGGATCACCCCCGCAGGTGCGGGGAAAACAAAGCGTAATCGTAATACATGGAGCGGAATCCGGGATCACCCCCGCAGGTGCGGGGAAAACTTAATAGATAAGCCCTCCGTTGTCGGAG
>OQVU01000795.1_pt1 | contig 12266 bp, 13 predicted proteins | sample 1691611 | NCBI WGS metagenome assembly OQVU01 (sample SAMN03418272, study PRJEB22391) | human gut metagenome | biome: human-gut; feature: organic feature; material: feces | host: Homo sapiens | place: Tanzania | collected 2013-01
CTTTTTCACCAGTTCGCCGTTCAAGGCTATGCCATACGACCCGACAGGGAATCCCTTCCGCCGCGGACCCTTCCCCTCGAATCCTGTTTTTTTATGCCTGCTCGGAAATAAATACAAAAAGAGATGATACATCTGCGCCTGACACGGCGATGATGTATCATCTCTGCGGTTTGGGACTGTCTCCGAGGGGAGTGGTCCTGCACCTGAATATTCTTTTGATTATTTACCTAAGTACACCTCCTGTTACAAAAGAATTGTTCTTAATCTTGATTGTGCGGGACGCGCATGCGGCCCGGCTTAAAAACATCTGAGTATTCTCGCGGCGGGGATTATTCCTCTGCGTCTCTCAGCTTCTGCACATAGATAGCGCGCTCCATCTTGAGTCTCTTGAGTACAGATGGCTTGTCGAACTGCTGACGTGAGCGAAGCTCCTTTACGACACCTGTCTTCTCAAATTTTCTCTTGAACTTCTTCAAGGCTCTCTCGATGTTCTCGCCTTCCTTAACTGGTACAATAATCATTTTTTCTTTGTTTTTTTATTTGGTTATACTTAAATTGTTGTCTTATAGAGATATACTCTGCTAAGCGGCTGCAAAATTACTGCATTTTTTCTTTACTTGCAAGTTTTATCGCAAAAATTGACGGAATGTGTGGAAGTTTGTCATGCCAACACGATATTAGCAGGCACTCCTAAATTATGATAGATATTGCGAGCTATATCAAAATTGATAGCTCTACGACCATGCAGGATATCACTGAATGCAGTTGAGGAGACACCTATAGCTTTTGCCGCATCCTTCTGCTTGTATCCTTTTTTGCGAAAAGCAACTTTTATGGCCGCTATCAATGAAGGTTTCACTCTCCAAGGATGTGGTTCAACTTCACACTCCCATTCATAAGCGGCTTCACTTAGAATCTTCAGTTCCTCTTTCTCCACATCACTCAGAAAATCCATACCTCCAAGACTCGTGCCTTTCTGCAACAGAGCTTCAATGCGCTCGTCTATTTCATTATATGCCTTATCGTCTTTTATTGTCATAACTCAAATATTTTTTATATCCTTTATCTTATCATATTCTGCATGTGTTCCGACAAAACGGATATGAAGAAACCCCTGAAAGAATACGACAATGGTTATCAAACGATATTTATTTCCAGAGATATTAAAGACATATCTGTCATTTCCGACATAGTCGGCAGACGGAAAAGAATCTTTCAAGTCGGCATGACTCTTCCATTCTGTCTTTTCAACATATTCTGCCCAACGCATCAATGCATCTTCCGCATCGGGATGTTTCCTTCCAAAGGCTTTAAGCAGCTTAAACTTTAAAATCTTCATATTCTACATACTTGTCTGCAAATTTACAAAAAAGTTCATGTATTCAAGAACTATTTCTGCTAAAAATAGTTTTTTAACATTTCCAGTCTGTCTCTCCTACACCTCCCGACATGAGCCATTCCCTGGTGGCGGCATCGTCGATATGCGGGGTGAGGCGCTCGAGGACGAGGGCGTGATAGTCGTTGAGCCATTGTTTCTCTTCTGCCGTGAGCATAGTCAGGTCAGCACAGTCGAGGGAAATCGGACAGAGCGTGAGCGGCTCGAACTGGAGGAACTTGCCGAACTCGGTCTCCATGTAGTCGCGCACGAGGATGGTGTTCTCTATGCGCACGCCGAACTTGCCGGCGAGATAGAGACCCGGCTCGTCGGTGACGGTCATACCCGAAACGAGCGGTGCCGGTTTCCATTCCATGCGTATCTGGTGGGGGCCTTCATGAACATTGAGGTAGCTTCCCACGCCGTGGCCCGTGCCGTGGAGGTAGTTGAGCCCCGCACGCCATAGCGGTTCGCGCTATGAGGCCCATGGTGCCGTGCATATAGTTCATGCCCTCGCGCCACATTGCCTGACGGGCAAGGGCGTCAATCTGGGTGCCGCTGGCGAGGTTGGGGAACTTGCAGAGTTCGAGCTGTATGTGGCCCTTTAGGACGAGGGTATATACGTGGCGCTGCTCGGCTGTGACGGGACCGAGAGGGATGGTGCGAGTGATGTCGGTGGTGCCGTCGAGGTATTGCGCACCGCTGTCGAGCAGGAGGAAGCCCTCGGGCTTCAGTTCAACGTCGGTTTCGGGCGTGGCCTCATAATGGACTATCGCACCGTGTTCCTGGTATGCGGCGATGGTGTCGAAGGAGATGTCGCGGAAAAGGGGCTGCTCGCTGCGCAGGGCGGTAAGCTTGCGGTCTACGGAAATCTCCGTCTGTCCGCCGGCTTCCACTGCAGGACGTAGCCAACTGAGGAGCTTCACCATGGCGATGCCGTCGCGGAGCATGGCGTTGCGGAAGCCCTGTATCTCCACTTCGTTCTTCACGCTCTTCATCTGCGGCACGGGCGACTGGACACGCAACACCTTGGGGCAGCGGGCGGAACGGAACATCTCGTAGTTGGTCACGGCGGTATGGCTGGCAGCGGGAGAGTCCCTGTGCCGCATTGGAGTAGTCGTCCACTTGGATGCCGTTCTCTTTGAGGTATGCCATCGTGCCGGCATCAAGCTTTACCTTATTTATATATAATATGGTGTCGTCGCCGTCGATGAGGAGGTAGGCCACGAAGACGGGATTGCAGTGTACGTCGCTGCCACGCATGTTCAACACCCAGGCAATGTCGTCGAGGGCAGAAACGAGCATTCCGCCGGCTCCCATGCTGCGGAGAGCCTTGCGTATGCGCAGGAGCTTGCTGGCTGTGGTTTCGCCGGCATATTCCAACGGGTGCACCACGGCCTTGTTTTCGGGGATGGCGGGACGGTCCTGCCATATCTCGCGCAGAGGATCGAAGTTGGTGCGGAGGTTTATTCCGCCCTGGCGCTTGAGTTCTTCGGCGAGCTGCTCCACGTCGCCTGCGGCGTTACCATAGCCGTCGAGTCCCCCCGTGGCGCCGTCGATATGGGCAAGCGTCATACCCAGCCATTCGGAGATGGAGGGTGTGCCCTCGATGCGCTGCTTCATGAGTTGGAATCCGGTGCCGCGCAGCTGTTCGGCGGCAGCGAGGAAATAGCGGGAATCGGTCCAGAGAGCGGCCTTCTCCATTGTGACCACGGCTATTCCGGCACTTCCGTCGAAGCCGCTTATCCATTTCCTACCCTCCCAATGGGCTGGTACATACTCACCGTTGTGAGGGTCGGTGCTCGGGAAGATGAACGCATCTATCTTCTCGCGACGCATCACGCGGCGCAGCTTCTCAAGTCTCTCTTCGATATTCTCTGTCATAATGATAGGTTATTTAATGTGTATTTGTAAAATCTATATTACAAAGGTATCAATTTTCATTTTAATAACAAATTATATCCCCATTATGTTGCACTTTATCAAGTTTTTTTTGCTAACTTTGCCATGAAAATCAGAAAGAGAATATTCAAAATACAATAAACAAATTAAGAGTTTAAAAACTATGGAATTTTTAACTAACGAGAAACTTGTTATCGTCGGTGCTGGCGGTATGATTGGTTCAAACATGGCCCAGAGCGTTCTTATGCTCGGCTTGACTCCAAACGTATGTCTTTATGATATCTATGAGCCAGGTGTTCATGGAGTATTCGATGAAATCCAGCAGTGTGCTTTCCCTGGCGTTAACGTGACTTACACCGTTGACCCGAAAGAGGCATTCACTGGCGCTAAGTATATCATCTCCTCAGGCGGTGCCCCACGTAAGGACGGCATGACACGCGAGGACCTTCTGAAAGGCAACTGCCAGATCGCCGCTGAATTCGGCGACAACATCAAGAAATACTGTCCGGACGTGGAGCACGTGGTTGTTATCTTCAACCCGGCCGACGTGACAGCCCTCACAGCTCTTATCCACTCAGGATTGAAGCCAAACCAGCTCACTTCTCTCGCTGCCCTCGACTCTACACGTCTGCAGCAGGCTCTGGCCCTGGAGTTCGGCGTACAGCAGGACAAGGTTACCGGTGCACACACATACGGCGGTCACGGCGAGCAGATGGCTGTATTCGCTTCGCAGGTGAAGGTTGACGGAAAGCCATTGGCAGAGATGGGTCTCTCAGACGAGCGCTGGGAGGAGATCAAGCACCACACAGTACAGGGTGGTTCGAACATCATCAAGCTCCGCGGACGCAGCTCTTTCCAGAGCCCTGCATACAACGCCGTGAAGATGATCGAGGCTGCCATGGGCGGCAAAGAGTTCACTCTGCCTGCAGGCTGCTACGTGAACCACGACGCTCTCGGCTTCAAGAACGTGATGATGGCTATGCCTACAACTATCGACAAGACTGGCGTACACTTCGTTGAGCCTACAGGCACAGCCGAGGAAATCGCTTCTCTGAAGAAGTCTTATGAGCACCTCTGCAAGATGCGCGACGAGATTGTTGCTCTCGGCATCGTTCCACCAGTAGAGGAGTGGACAAAGATGAATCCGAACCTATAATTTATAAGCGGATATTTTTCATATATACTTGTGGCGGCAGGAATCATCTTGCCGCCACTTTTCTTTCTGACAATCAGATACATCTAACCCCCAAACAGCTATTAGGGCTTGCTTGGATTATGTTTTTCTATAAGAGTGGATTTTGTCTGGATTTTAATATGTGTAAGAGCCGTAAAAGAAGCGAAAGATTTTGCTGCAAAGCATAAAAGAACTATCTTTGCATAAGATAAGCTGCATCTCAGCATAACAATCAAGCAAGCTTGGTGTTCTGCATTCGATTTGCATTATCTTTGCATAAGATAAGCTGCATCTCAGCATAACAAAGACTTACTCAATCCGGAAAAGAAAGGAAACCCATTATGGTAGAGAAATACATAAACCCACACACCGACTTCGGATTCAAACGACTGTTCGGTTCGGAATTCAACAAGGAACTTCTGATAAGCTTCCTCAATGCCATGTTCCGCGGTGAGCAGAACGTGCAGGACGTGACGTATCTCAATTCAGAGCAGCTCGGCGACCGTATAGACGCGCGACGGGCGGTATTCGACGTGTACTGCACCAACGACAAAGGAGAAAGGTTTATCGTGGAAATGCAGAACGTATACCAGGAATTCTTCAAGGACAGAACCATATATTACTCCACCTTCCCCATCAGAGAACAGGCACAGAAGGGCGGAGAATGGGACTTCCATCTCAATTCCGTATACACCATCGGGTTGCTGAACTTCAACTTCGCCGAAGGACTGGAGGATGCCAGGAGATGGCACCATGAAGTGAAGCTGATGGAGGTGGACACAAAAGAGGTGTTCTATGACAAGCTGACGTATGTGTATGTGGAAATACCGAAGTTCGACAAAAAGGAGGACGAGCTCGAGTCGATGTACGACAAATGGATGTTTGTCCTGAAGAACCTCTCTTCGCTGATGAGCCGTCCAGCTTCATTGCAGGAACGTGTGTTCACAAGGCTCTTCGAGCAGGCTGAGATTTCAAAATTCAACCCGCAGGAGCTCAAGATGTATGAGGACAGCATGAATGCCTACCGCGACATTATAAACGCCATAAGGACCGCCGAGAAGAAGAAATTCGCCGAGGGCGAAGCCGAAGGTATGGCTAAAGGTATGGCTAAAGGAAGAGCTGAAGGAAGGGCAGAAGGAAGAGCAGAAGGAAGGGCAGAAGGAAGGGCAGAAGGACTGGCAAACGTGGCTAAGGCTATGCTGGAAAAGCACATGGATATAGGCATGATAGCGGAGCTCACTGGTATGTCTGCTGACGAGATACAGAAGTTGGAGGAGGAACAGGACTGATCTGCCAAGCCAGAAGACAAGGAAATTATTAAAGGAAATACATAACAGAAACAAGATATATAATCCGAAACGATATATATAACAGATACAAGATATATAAATTCGAACAATAAAAGAATATGGCACTGATTAAATCAATAAAGGGACTTACCCCGAAATGGGGCAAGGAATGCTATTTCAGCGAGAACGCCACCATTGTAGGCGAGGTTACGATGGGCGATGAATGCTCTGTATGGTTCAACGCCGTGGTCAGGGGCGACGTGGCTCCGGTGACTATCGGCAACAGGGTGAACGTGCAGGATGGTGCGTGCATACACGTTACCAACGAAATCGGACCGACCGTAATAGAGGACGATGTATCTATCGGCCATAATGCCACTGTTCATGCCTGCACAATCCGAAAGGGCGCGCTTATAGGCATGGGCTCCACCGTGCTCGACAATGCCGAAATCGGCGAGGGTGCAGTGGTTGCTGCCGGTGCACTGGTGCTCGGCGGAACCAAGGTGGGCGAACATGAAATATGGGGCGGCGTGCCTGCTAAGTTCATCAAGAAGACGCGCCCTAACCAGGCGGAAAGCTTCGCACAGCACTACGTGGAATACTCCAAGTGGTATCTTGAAGAGGAGTGATGTGAGTGTGGAGTGAGAAATGTGGAGTGTGGAGTTATAAAAGAAACAATGATGCGCCCTGCAAGCTTATTGGCTTGACGGGCGCATCATTGTTTTTATACTTATTTATGCAAGTACCGATTTATGCAAGTCTTAATCTATGCAAGTCCCATTTGCTTTGCTTTTTTAAGAAGGAGTTCCATGAGGGGTTCGCGCTCATTAGGCACTTTGTTGTCGAGCACTGCATTCTTGAGAGTCTGCTTCAGCGTGCCCACTTCGCGGCAGGGCTTCAGATTGAACATCTCCATGATTTCATTGCCGTCAATAACGGGTTGCAGAAGACGTTTGAAATCCTTCTCTTTCAGATCGGCGAGCTTCTCTCTGACCAGACGGAAATTCTCGAGGAACTGCTTCTTCCTCACCTGGTTCTTGCTTGTGATGTCCGCCTCGCAGAGCGTCATAAGATCGTCGATGTCGTCGCCGGCATCGTTGATCAGACGGCGCACGGCACTGTCTGTCACCTCGTCATCGGCTATCGCTATCGGTCGCATGTGGAGGTCAACCATCTTCTGCACGTATTTCATCTTGGCATCCATCGGAAGCTTCAGGCGGCGGAATATCTCCGGTACCATCTTCGCACCGAGATAGTTGTGGTTATGGAATGTCCAGCCTGCCACGGGGTCCCAGCGTTTGCTCTTTGGTTTGCCTATGTCATGCATCAGGGCAGCCCAGCGCAGCCACAGGTTGTCGCTCTTGCGGCATACGTTGTCGAGCACCTCAAGGGTATGATAGAAATTGTTCTTGTGTGCCCTGCCGTTGCGGGTTTCTATTATATCCATATTGCTCAGTTCGGGCAGGATGAGATGGAGCAGTCCGCAGCGCTGCAGGTCCACGAATCCCTTGCTCGGCGTCTTTGTCATCATTATCTTGTTCAGCTCCTCCTCGATGCGCTCCCCGCTGATTATCCTTATTCTCTCGGCATTGCGCTGGAGGGCGTCAAACGTCTCGTCTTCGATATAGAAGTTGAGCTGTGTGGCGAAGCGTATGCAGCGCATCATGCGCAGCGGGTCGTCGGAGAATGTAATGTCGGGGTCGAGCGGTGTGCGTATGATGCCGTCTTCCATATCGTAGACGCCGTCGAAGGGGTCCACGAGCTCGCCGAAGCGCTCTTTGTTCAGGCATACGGCGAGGGCGTTGATGGTGAAGTCGCGACGGTTCTGGTCATCCTCCAGCGTACCGTCTTCCACGATAGGTTTGCGCGAGTCGTGGGTATAGCTTTCCTTCCGCGCTCCCACGAATTCCACTTCGATGCCTTTGTATTTCACCTGTGCGGTGCCGAAGTTGCGGAACACGGAGATGTGGGCTTTCTTCCCGAGCGACTTCCTCAGTTCGTCGGCCACCCTGATTCCGCTTCCCACCACGACCACGTCGATGTCGTTGGACGGGCGTTCGAGGAAGAGGTCGCGCACGTATCCTCCCACCACGTAACATTCGAGCGAGAGTGCGTCTGCCGCCTCTGATATCTTATGGAAAATTTCTTTATCAAGGAGTTGTGCCAGTTGGGCATCAGACAATATTCTCATATATCTTTGAATAAATACACTATAGTTTGGAGGTGCAAAGGTAAGAAAATTAATTAAGAATAAGAAATAATGGAGCGATTGGATTATCGGGGATAATATGCATGACAGGCACAAGACGCGAAATGGGCATGATGGGCACAAGATGCCCATTATGCCCAAAAACATTTAACTCTTAGTTCTAAACTCTAAATCCTAATACGCCTCCTTGTCGCCCTGTATGACGTTGGCCACCGTGCGGTACATTATATAGATGTCGAGTTCCATTGACCAATGCTCGATATACCAGATATCGCCTTCTATTCTGCCTTCCATCTGCGAGAGTTCCTTTGTCTCGCCGCGGAATCCCGTCACCTGACTCCATCCGGTGATGCCCGGCTTGACGAAGTGGCGGATCATGTATTTATCGATGAGCTTGGAGTATTCCGCTGTATGCTTGAGCATGTGCGGACGCGGGCCCACAACGCTCATGTCGCCCTTGAGCACATTCCAGAACTGCGGCAGTTCGTCGATGTTCGTCTTGCGCATTATATCTCCCCATTTGGTCTTGCGCGGGTCGTTCTTCGTTGCCTGCAGCTTGTCGGCATCGGCGTTGACCTTCATACTGCGGAACTTGTAGCAGTAGAATTCCTTGCCGTTCAGTCCGTTGCGCTTCTGGCGGAAGAACACAGGTCCCGGCATGGTCAGCTTCGTCACTATCGTCACGATGACCAGTATTATCGGGAACAGGGTGCACAGGAACGTGGCAGACACGAGTATGTCGAAGAGGCGCTTGATGAAGCGGTTCTCGGGATGCGACAGTGGCTCGCGCATAAGACTGAGGTATGGCACGTTGCCGAGCATGTTGTAGTACACGCGGTGGTGGAGGTATGTCGATACGTTCGGCACACTGTAGAAATGCACGAAGTTCTTCTCGCAATACTTTATTATCGTGAGTATCTCTTCTGCGCGGCGCGATGGCAGACAGCAGAATATTTCATGCACATCGCGGTTTGCGGCGAGGTATGCCGGCACATCCGACGGTGTACCGAGATAGGGGCATTCGTCGGGGAAGTCCGGATTGGGCTGGTCGTCGAAATATCCCATCACCTTATAGCCGAGGGATGTTATGGCGTGCATCTCCTTGTATAGTCTGATGTTGTTGCTTTTGCTTCCCACGAAGGCCACCTTGTTCACATTACCCAGTCTCTTGCGATACAGCCTTATCGCCCACAATACGCTCAGTCGGAAGAGCGAGACTACCACAATCAGCGTGAGCATGAACAGTGGCATGGCGCTGTATGGCATAGCTCTGAAATGCCCTATGCGGAGCAGCGGTATTGCGAGTAAGGCAAAGAGCAGCACGTTCCTCACCACGAGCACCACGATATGGAAGCGCTTCACGTTCTTCAGATACACCCTCACTCCACCGCTGAGGATGCAGCCCAAGTATATCGTGCCTACGAGCACTGACGTGTGTCGCCTTACGTCGTTCCATTCTCCTCCGAGCAGATACTCATAGAAGAGGTAATACGTGAGCATGGCTATCAGGAAATCGCCTGTGAGTGTTCCTGCCACCACCAGCCAGCTGCTGTGTCTGTTGTCTGTATTAAATCTCATATCTTTCTATCTTTCCTTCATTAGACCGTACCTTCTTTCCTTTCTTTTTCTTTTTGCGCTTCAGCCTCTGATGCTGTCGCGATACCACTCGTAGAGCTTCTCCACTCCGTCCTGGATCTCCACTTTGTGTGTCCATCCCAGACTGTGCAGCTTCTCCACGTCGATGAGCTTGCGCGGTGTGCCGTCGGGCTTTGAGGCATCAAATTCCACGATTCCCTCGAATCCCACGGTCTTCACCACGAGTTCGGAGAGTTCCCGGATAGTCAGCTCCTTTCCTGTGCCCACGTTGATGTGGCAGTTGCGTATCTCACCGAGGCTTGGGATTGCTCCACCCCTACCCTCGCTGTTGTTGCGGTCCACAGCACCGTCGGCTTTGGCTCCGTAGAACACGGATGAGTATTTCTCTATTCCGATGATGTCCTTGAAGTCCACGTTCAGCAGCACGTGCACACTGGCGTCTGCCATATCTTCGCTCCAGAGGAATTCGCGGAGCGGTTTGCCCGTTCCCCAGAGCACCACCTTGTTGTCATATATCCCGTAGTATTCCAGTGCCTTTAGTATGCGTTGCTTTGTGTTCTTGCCGTCCACGTTGCCCTCGCCGATGATGGCGCGGAGCTTGTCGTCGGGGTTGATCGGACGCTTGTCCATGTCGCGCTCTATTGCCTCCCAGTTGCCGTCGTGGATGAGCTTTGCGAGATATATCTTGCGCATCATAGCCGGCATAACATGACTGTTCTCCAGATGGAAGTTGTCGTTCGGACCGTAGAGGTTTGTCGGCATCACGGCGATGTAGTTTGTGCCATACTGCAGGTTGTAGCTCTCACACATCTTGAGTCCTGCAATCTTTGCTATGGCATATTCCTCGTTGGTGTATTCCAGCGGTGATGTGAGCAGTGCGTCTTCCTTCATCGGCTGTGGTGCGCCTTTCGGGTAGATGCATGTACTGCCGAGGAAGAGGAGCTTCTTCACCCCGTGTGAATAGGCGTTGCTGATGACGTTGCACTGCATCTTCATGTTCTGCATGATGAAGTCGGCGCGATAGAGCGAGTTTGCCATGATGCCTCCCACGAAGGCTGCTGCCAGCACCACTGCGTCGGGTCGCTCCTCGTCGAAGAATTTCTCCACTGCATACTGGTCTGTGAGGTCGAGTTCCTTGTGCGAACGGCCCACGAGATTGTTGTATCCTCTCTGCTTGAGGTTGTTCCATATAGCGGAACCCACGAGTCCGTGGTGTCCTGCAATGTAAATCTTTGAATTCTTATCTAAAGCCATTATCATTTATTTTTTATCAAGAATTGGAGAATTAAAGAATATATCCTTTTTCTGATTCCTCCACGGAATACAGCAAGCCAATTCTCGAATTCTCAAATTCCTGACAACACGAACCATTACTTCACGATTCCCTTCTCCAGATACTCAGCCAGGTTGGTGCGCACCTTCATGCCGGCATCCTCTGCCGCAACCTTTGCCATGTCGTTCTCCACCATGATGCGAACGAGGTCCTCGAAGCTTGTGGTGTTAGGGTTCCAGTTGAGCTTGGCCTTTGCCTTGGTCGGGTCTCCCCAGAGGTTCACCACGTCGGTAGGACGATAGAAGTCGGGCGACACCTCCACGAGTGTCTTGCCGATGAGTTCCTCAGGACCCTCTACGCAGATACCTTTCTCGTTCTCGTCCTTGCCTTCCCATTTCAGCTCGATGCCCACATAATGGAATGCCAGCTGGGCGAACTCGCGCACTGAGTGCTGCCTGCCTGTTGCGATGACGAAGTCCTCCGGCTTCTCATGCTGCAGGATGAGCCACATACACTCCACGTAGTCCTTGGCGTAGCCCCAGTCGCGCAGCGAATCCAGGTTGCCCAGGTAAAGTTTTTCCTGCTTGCCCTGCTTGATGCGTGCGGCGGCCAGCGTTATCTTTCGTGTCACGAAGGTCTCTCCGCGGCGCTCGCTCTCGTGGTTGAAGAGGATTCCGGAGCAGCAGAACATATTGTATGCCTCGCGGTATTCCTTCACGATCCAGTATCCGTAGAGCTTTGCCACGGCGTACGGACTGTATGGGTGGAACGGCGTATTCTCGTTCTGCGGCACTTCCTCCACCTTGCCGTATAGCTCGGATGTGGATGCCTGATACATGCGGCAGGTCTTCTCCAGTCCGCACTGGCGGATGGCCTCCAGGATGCGGAGCACACCGGTGGCGTCAACGTCGGCTGTGAATTCCGGCGAGTCGAAACTTACCTGCACGTGGCTCTGTGCTGCGAGGTTGTATACCTCTGTCGGCTTCACCTTGTTCATCACCTGGATGATACTCATCGAGTCGCCCAGGTCTGCATAATGCAGATGGAAATGCGGTGTTCCCTCAAGATGTGCGATTCTTTCACGATAGTCCACCGATGAGCGGCGTATCGTTCCGTGTACTTCATATCCTTTACTCAACAGAAACTCTGCCAGGAACGAACCATCCTGACCCGTTATTCCTGTAATCAATGCAATTTTATCCATAATTCCAATAAAAAGATTTTTCCAATTAGTTCATCAAGTCTGTTAATTTAACAGCAACAGAATTCTTTTCCTTTCATATTGCTGTATCTATCAATATATTCGTGCGGTTGCAAAAATACAATTCTTTTTCGTTAATTGCAACATTTTTAGCCGTTTTATAATACATTTTACTAAGAATTGATATAAATCGGGGGAGGCTGTCCGAAAACCTATTAGGATAGCGAACAGCTAATTTGGATAAAAT
>OQVU01000796.1_pt1 | contig 12251 bp, 11 predicted proteins | sample 1691611 | NCBI WGS metagenome assembly OQVU01 (sample SAMN03418272, study PRJEB22391) | human gut metagenome | biome: human-gut; feature: organic feature; material: feces | host: Homo sapiens | place: Tanzania | collected 2013-01
CATCAGTCACCTGCGGTGACAGCTTCCCCCGACCGGGGGAAGCCTTTAGAGGAAAGTTGATTTCCGTGAACTCCCGGCAGTTTTTATGTACAACTATTTTGAAATGTGTTATACTATACGGTATGAATAACAGCGAAGGAAACAGGTGAAACCATGGCAGCATCTCTCGGGCAGGAATTCTGCACCCTGCGTGATACTTACATTGAAAAGCAATTCGGCCGCCTGAACGATATGCAGCGGCAGGCTGTGTTTACCACGGATGGCCCGCTGCTCATCCTTGCCGGTGCCGGTAGCGGCAAGACCACTGTGCTGGTCAACCGCATCGCCAACCTCATCCGGTTCGGCTCGGCGCACGGCTCCAAGGAAACGCCTCGCCCGGTGACCGAGGAGGACGTTAAAGCTCTGCGCACCGCCATCATGACTGGCACCGATGCCCCCAGCTGGCTGGACGGGATGCTGCGCCGCAACGCGGTGCGCAGCTGGAACGTGATGGCCATTACCTTTACCAACAAGGCAGCAGGGGAGCTGAAAGAGCGCCTGCGCCGGATGCTGGGCGGCGAGGAAGGAGACGAAGTGTTCGCCTCCACCTTCCACTCGGCCTGTGTGCGCATTCTGCGCCGCTGGGCGGAGGAGATCGGCTACCCCCGCAGCTTTACCATCTATGATACAGACGATGCCCAGCGTGTGATGAAAACGGTGTATAAAGAGCTGAGCATCGACGATAAATTTCTGCCCATCAAAGCTGCCATCAACCAGATGAGCCGCTGGAAGGATCAGCTGGTCAGCCCGGAGCAGGCGCTTGCAGACCACGCCAGAGACGTGAAGAGCACCCAGACCGCCCGCATCTACGCAGCTTACGAGAAAAAGCTGAAAGAGGCCGGTGCGTTCGATTTTGACGACCTCATCTACCAGACCGTGCAGCTGCTGGCCGACCACCCGGACGTGCGGGAATTCTACCAGAACAAGTACCGCTACCTGCTGGTGGACGAGTATCAGGATACCAGCGTGGCGCAGTTCCGTCTGGTCAGCCTGCTCACCGGGCCGGAGCGCAACATCTGCGTGGTGGGCGACGACGACCAGAGCATCTACCGCTTCCGCGGCGCTACCATTGAAAATATCCTCAACTTTGAAAAGCTCTATCCCGGCACCAAGACCATCCGTCTGGAGCAGAACTACCGTTCCACCTCCAACATCCTCAACGCAGCCAACTGTGTCATCCAGCATAACACCGAGCGCAAGGGCAAGACCCTTTGGACGGACAACGGCGAGGGCGATAAGGTACAGGTGTATACCGCCGAGAATGAGCAGGACGAAGCCAGCCATATCGCGGATATCATCGGCCAGCACCTGAAAGCGGGCGGGCATCTGGCAGACCACGCCATTCTCTACCGCATGAACGCCCAGTCTGCCCCCATCGAAAGCTACTTCACCCGCGCGGGTATCCCGCATAAGATCGTGGGCGGGCAGCGCTTCAACGACCGCAAGGAGGTCAAGGACATCCACTCCTATATGTCCATTGTGGCCAACCCCCGGGACGATGTGCGGCTGCGCCGCATCATCAACGAGCCCGCCCGCAAGATCGGTGCCACCACCATTGACGTCATTGCAGACCTTGCCGGGCAGCAGGGGGTCAGTATGCTGGATGTTATCAGCCATGCCGACCAGTACGCGAAGCTTTCCCGCGCGGTGATGCCGCTGCTTAAGTTCTGGCAGATCTACCAGCGCCTGCAGGATTCTCTTGCAACCCGCACACTGGACGAGTTTGCCTCGGATGTCATCGAGCTGACCGGTTACAAGGCCATGCTGGAGGCAGACGCCGCCAAGGGGCACGAGGATGCCGCCGACCGTCTGCAGAACCTTGGCCAGTTGGTAAACAACGTCAAAAATTACTGCGACCAGCACGGCGAGGAAGCTACGTTGGAGGGTTATCTGGAGGATATCGCCCTCATCAGCGATATCGACAGCTATAACGAAAGCAGCGATCAGGTGGTACTGATGACCATCCACTCTGCCAAGGGTCTGGAGTTTCCCTATGTGTTCCTCATCGGCATGGAGGAGGGCGTTTTCCCCAGCGAGATGAGCAAATACTCCGAGGCAGATCTGGAAGAGGAACGCCGTCTGGCTTACGTTGGCATCACCCGTGCCAAAAAGGAGCTGTACATCTCCAACAGCGTCACCCGGATGCTGTATGGTCGCACCCAGCGCAACGAGCCCAGCCGCTTTCTGCGGGAGATCGAGCCAGAATATATCGAGGAGACCCGCAGCCCTGTATTGGAACAGCGTTCCCGTATGGGCGGCTGGGGTTCTGAGTACAGTGATACCGTGCCCGGTGGAGCATCCGGTTACTCCGGCCCCTCCGGTTACAGCCGCAGCAGCTACGGCGGCGGTTATGGCTCGGGTTACAGTTCGGGCAACCGCAGCGGCTACCTGAATCGGGAATATAACGCCGGTGAAAGCCGTGGCTTCGGCTCTTCTTACGGCGGAAGAAGCACATCTTCCACCGGCTTTGGCAGCCACTATGGCAACAGCTCTACCCGGCCGACCACCAGAAACAGCGGATTTGGTTCTGCATATTCTAGCAGCAATACGACAAAAAACACTGTAAAGCAAACGGACTTTACAGCTGCGTTTGCTCCAAAACCGGCATCTACTGCCACAAAACACTACGAGCCGGGCGACATTGTGGAGCACAAGGTGTTCGGCCGTGGCACGGTGCTGAAGGTAAAACCCGCTGCCGGGGATCAGATCGTAGAGATCAACTTTGAAAAAGTGGGCATCAAGAAAACGATGGCCAATTTTGCGCCCCTGACCAAGATTACGGAGGAAGAATGACCCTATGATGACTGTTCGTTTGATCGCCCACACCCCGGAACCGGAAAAGGTGGTGGCGGCTGCCGCAAAGCTCTGCTATTCCGACGCCCATATCACCGACCTTCTGGACGGGTTGGACGAGGAAAAAACTGCAAAATTCCTGACCATGCTCAGTGACCTTGGCCATGCCAGCCCCATCGAGCACGCCAGCTTTACCTTTGGCATCGAGGGAGTCAGCCGCACTCTGCTTGCCCAGATCACCCGGCACCGTATCGCGTCCTTCAGCGTGCAGAGCCAGCGCTATGTGCGTCTGGATGATTTCCGCTATGTGACGCCCCCGGAGATCGAAGCCATCCCGGAAGCAAAGGCTGCCTTCCTTGCCAGTATGGAGGAGGATGCCCAGCGTTATCTCGACCTTGCCCATAAGCTGGAGGAGGGGCACACCGCCCGCCTGATGGCCGAGGGAATACCGGAAAAGCAGGCACGCGCCAAGGCTTCTAAACAGGCCAATGAGGACGCCCGCTTTGTGCTGCCCAACGCTTGCGAGACCAAAATGGTGGTCACTATGAACGCCCGCAGCCTGATAAACTTCTTCCAGCTGCGCTGCTGCAACCGCGCCCAGTGGGAGATCCGGGAACTGGCTGAAAAGATGTTTACGCTGGTTTACCCGGTGGCACCCCATATCTTTGCCAAGGCCGGCCCTGCCTGCCTGTGCGGCACCTGCCCGGAGGGCAAGATGTGCTGCGGTAAGACCGCTGAGGTGCGCGCAAAATATGCCGCCATTAAAGAAGGTGCCGTCGTATGAACAAGGGAAAACTCATCGTACTGGAAGGGCTGGACGGCAGCGGCAAAGCCACACAGGCAAAACTCTTGGCAGAGTATCTTGCCGCGCAGGGCGTGCCGGTGCAGAAGATCACCTTCCCGGATTATGCCAGCGATTCCAGCGCACTGGTCAAGATGTATCTGGCCGGGCAGTTCGGCCAGCACCCGGACGATGTAAACGCCTATGCGGCCTCCAGCTTTTACGCGGTGGACCGCTATGCCAGCTATAAAACCAGCTGGGGCAGCTTTTATGAGCAGGGCGGTGTGATAATCGCCGATCGATACACCACCTCCAACGCGGTGCACCAGTGCTCGAAGCTTCCGCAGAAGCAGTGGGAGGAATATCTGCACTGGCTGTTTGATTACGAGTTCCGTCTGCTGGGACTTCCCGCACCGGACAGGGTCATCTATTTGCAGGTAGACCCGGCGGTCAGCCAGCGGCTGATGACCCTGCGCTACCACGGCGACGAGAGCAAAAAGGACGTGCACGAAAAGGATACGGCTTATCTGGCGCGCAGCCGCGCCGCTGCCGAGTTCTGCGCCCGGCATCTTGGCTGGGATACCGTGCACTGCACCAGCGGGGACGCCATGCGCAGCATTGAAGATATCCAGCAAGAGGTACAGCAGCTTGCCCGGAAAACACTGGGCTGAACAATAAAATACGATAAGAGGGGGCATCCTGAACGATGTATCGTCTGATGCAGCCGTCCGATGAGGCGGCAGTGCTGGCTTTGTGGCAGAGCCAGCATCATGATACCGAAGATTTTGCAAAAATGGTACTGGAACGTTTTGCCGGTGTGCAGAACATTTATGTCGCCGATGAAAACGACGCCATCGTGGCAGCTGCGCTGGCCGTGCCGGTCACCCTGCAGGGGCGCACGGGCAATTACCTGTGCCTGTGCGGCGAGGGCAGTCTGCTGCTGGCGGGTCTGCTGGATACCCTGTGCGCCCAGCAAAAGCTGCGGGGCGCAGGCTTTACCGTGGCAGTCCCGGCAGACGCAGCACAGGCCGCTCTGCTGCAGGATAAAGGCTTTGCAAAGGCTTTTGCCCTGCGCTGCCTGCCCCGTGAGGTGAGCCGCAACCTGTGGAGCCAGGCGGAATTTGACACGGTGACAGCCAAAAAGCTGTGCGAACTACGGGAGCAGTTCTGGAAGGATACCGTGCAGCTGAGCCCGGAGCGTATGGCGGTGGTGCTGCAGGAGCTGTACGCCCGGGGCGCTACCATCGTGTCCAACGAACATGGTTACGGCATCTACTTCCGCAAGGAGGACACCTTGTATTTTGTGGAGATGATGGCCGACAGCGACCGTGCCGCCGAGATCCTGATGGAAGCCGCCCGCGAGAAGGAAGTCATTGTAGAAAAGGCGGTCATCACGGTAGGCGCTGCCCAGCCGCTGTTTCTGGGCGAGGGCACCCGGCAGGAATACGGCATGATCCGCTTTGACGCAGAGACTTTTGACGTGAGCGAAAGCTATCTGCGTCTGATGCTGGAAAACTGAAAAAAGGAAGGTGCGTATGGCACACAACGATACACACGCAGCCCGCAAAAAGGGCGGCGCAGGCAAAATTCTGCTGGTAGTGCTTCTGCTGCTTCTTCTGGCAGCGGGCGCAGCGGTGCACTTTGCCTACAACGAGATTCACGGCAACGGCGCACCCGGCAGCACAGAGGTGACCGTAAGCATCCCGCAGGGCAGCGGCGTGGCGGCTATTGCCAACAAGCTCAAGGACGCAGGCGTCATCCGCTCTGCCTACCTGTTCCGCTGGTATGTGGGGGAAAAGGGCGCTGCCGCAAAGCTGCAGTACGGCGATTTTGTCTTGCAGACCAGTGCGATTTCCTACGATGCGATCATCGACACCCTTTCCCAGTATGCCAAGGCAGAAACGGTGCGGGTGACCATCCCGGAGGGCACTACGGCCATTGCCATCGCCCAAAAGATGGAATCCGCCGGTCTGTGCACCGCCGAGGAGTTTTTGAAGGAAGCCAACGAGGGCGATTTCAGCGCTTATACCTTCTGGCAGTATGTCCCGGAGGATAAGGATGCCCCGAACCGCTTTATGAAGTGTGAGGGCTATCTCTTCCCGGAGACCTACGAGTTTTTGAAGAATGATACGGTGCACAACTATGTGGCTACCTTCTACGCCCAGTTCGATGCACAATTTACCAAGGAAATGTACGCAGCGCTCAAAAAGCAGGACATGACCCTGCCGGAGCTGGTCACCCTTGCCTCCTTTGTGCAGGAGGAAGCGGGCAACAGTCAGGACTCCAATGTGGCGCAGGTGTTCCGCAACCGTCTGGCGGAGGGCTCGCCCTACCCCCGGCTGCAAAGCAACACCTCCAGCCATATCCAAAGCGACGCCGACAACAACTATCTCTGGAACTGGGTTGCACCCTACTATGGCGGCTGGGATGATATCCCGGAAAATATCCTTGCAGCCTACGACACTTACAGCTGCACCGGCCTGCCCGCTGGACCCATCTCGAACCCCGGCCTTGCCGCCATCAAGGCAGCGCTGGAGCCGCAGTCCGATGAGGAAGCCAAGGACGCTTACTTCTTTGTGACCGACCTCAAGGGCAATTACTACTACGCCCACACGCTGGCAGAGCATAACGCAAACTGCAAAACTGCCGCAGCTGTGAACAAAAGCCTGAAAAACTGAGGAAAGGCCGCTGCACTAAAACACGGTGCAGCGGCCCCTTTCCAGTTAAAACCTGTGATACATAAGAGAGGAAACTACAAATGTTACAGATCCCGGAACTGCTTGCCCCGGCGGGCGATGCGGAACGTCTGCGTTATGCCATCAACTACGGTGCCGATGCTGTTTACTGCGGTCTGCCGGAGTTTGGCATGCGCTCTGCCCCGGCTAATTTCACCCCGGAGCAGCTGACGGAAAGCGTCATCTACGCCCACGCCCGTGGCCGCAAGGTCTACCTGACCATGAACACCTTGCCCACCAACGAGGAGGCCGACCGCCTGCCGGAGGCCATCAAGGAAGCCGCCAAGGCCGGTGTGGATGCCTTTATCGTGGCAGACCTTGGTGTGCTGGATGCCTGCAAGACCTTTGCCCCGGACATTGATGTGCATCTTTCCACCCAGACCGGCATCACCAACTGGGCAGCCGCCCGCGCCGCCTACAAAATGGGCGCAAAGCGCGTGGTGCTGGCGCGGGAGATGACCTTGCAGGATATTGCCATCCTGCGCGATAAGACCCCGCCGGAGCTGGAGATCGAGGCCTTTGTGCACGGTGCGATGTGCATGAGCGTGTCCGGTCGGTGCCTGCTGTCCAACTACATGGCAGGGCGTGACGCCAACCGTGGCCAGTGCGCCCAGCCCTGCCGCTGGAAGTACTACCTGAGCGAGGAGACCCGCCCCGGTCAGCTGTACGAGATCGGCGAAAACGAGAACGGCAGCTACATCCTTAACGCCAACGATCTGTGCACCGCGCCCTTCATCGACCTGATCTGCAAGGCGGGCGTGGACAGCCTGAAGATCGAAGGCCGCGCCAAGACCTTCTACTATGTTGCCAGCGTTACCGCTGCCTACCGCAAGGCACTGGACGCCTATCTGGCTGACCCGACAAACGATAGCTTTGAACTGCCGCCGGAGGTGTACGCAGAGCTTACCCGCACCAGCCACCGGCACTATTCTCCCGGCTTCTATTTTGGCCGCGAGCAGGCCAAACAGGCCACCGACAGCGCCACCTACATCCGCGAGTGGGAGTTCGTGGGTACGGTGGATAGCTGGGAAAACGGCATCGCCCACTGCCAGCAGCGCGGCAAATGGAGCCTTGGGGATACGCTGGAGGCATTGTGCCCGGACGGGCGCAGCGTCCCACTTACCCCGGAATGGATCGAGAACGAAGCAGGGGAGCGTGTGGAAAGCACGCCTCACGCCATGGAAAAATACACCATGCCCACTCCGGAGCTGCCGCCCATGAGCCTGCTGCGCCGGAAAACGGTGTAACAGCGTGACAAAAAGGAAAGAAAACGCCGTGAAGTACAGTAACACTTCTGGCCGCTACGCCCTTTTGGACGAGCTGCGCGGGCTGGATCTGGTCAGTATGATGCTCTATCACGGCTGCTGGGATCTGGTCAATCTCTTCGACATTCAGGCCGACTGGTATTATGGTCTGCCCGGGCATCTGTGGCAGCAGAGCATCTGTTGGGTGTTTATTCTGTTGTCCGGCTTCTGTGTGCAGCTGGGGCATCATACCTTGCGCCGGGGCGTACAGGTGTTCGGGGCAGGGGCGCTTGTCACGGCGGTCACGCTGCTTTTTATGCCAGAGGATAGGGTCGTATTTGGTGTGCTGACCCTGCTGGGCAGCGCTATGCTGCTGACCGGCCTTTTGGAAAAGCCACTGCGGCGCATTCCACCCGCAGCAGGGTTTGCTATCTCCGCAGTGATGTTTGCCCTGACCCGCAATGTCTCTGCAGGCTATCTGGGCTTTGGCAGTCTGTGCCTCTGGCTGCCGCAGACACTGTATGCAAACTACGTTACAGCGTACTTTGGCTTTTATCCGTGGGGCTTCTATTCTACGGATTATTTCGCCCTTCTGCCGTGGCTGTTTCTATTCTGGGCAGGGTACTTTCTCTACGGCATTGTAGGGCGGCAGCGCATGGAGCCCTTGCGCCGCTCGTTCTGCCCACCGCTGGGCTGGCTTGGGCGGCACTCGCTGCTGTTGTATCTGCTGCACCAGCCGGTCATCTACGGGGTGCTGCTGGTGGCGTTCCGCGTATTGGGCAGCTGAAACGCACGCTCTGTGTGCTTCAGAAAAGGCGGCATTGTTGCACCGTGCAAACATTGCGCGAATGCCTTGACAAGCGGGGCAGGGCTATGGTATCCTGTTGATGGTTAGAAAATACTAACTACAAAAAATGCGTCATGAAACATGGACGCAATTTTTCAGAACATGAAGTTATTCTAAACTAACTACACAAAGAAAGAGGTAGAGTTTTATGAGCAAAGTAGCAATCGTATTCTGGAGCGCCACCGGCAACACCGAGACCATGGCAAACTGCATCGCCGAAGGCGCAGGTGCCAACGGCACCCTCGTGCCCTGCGCCGAGATGACCCCCGCAAAGCTGGCAGAGTTTGATGTGGTGGCCTTTGGCTGCCCGGCTATGGGTGCAGAGCAGCTGGAAGAGAGCGAGTTCGAGCCCATGTTTGCTGCACTGGAAGGCTCCCTGAACGGCAAAAAGATCGCACTGTTCGGCTCCTACGGCTGGGGCGATGGCCAGTGGATGCGTGACTGGGCACAGCGCGCACAGGACGACGGCGCACAGCTGTTCAGCGAGGAAGGCCTCATCTGCAACGAAACCCCCGATGATGACGTGCAGGCTGTCTGCCGTAAGCTGGGCGCAGATCTGGCTGCTTGGTAAGCTTTGCAAGGGGAGCATTCTCTTGACAAAAACGGCTTGCTGCGCTAAACTATAAACTGCCGTGTTTCGGTATTTTTATAGTAATAAAAGTTAGATATTCCTAACTTTTAGAAATGCAACAGCCTTTGCACAGAATATCGTAAAAATGGAATTTGCGGCAGGGGAAAGCGGACGAACGATCCGGTAACTCCTGCCGTTTTTGATAAAGGTGGTGTGTATGGAAATGGCTGCTGCGATTGGTGTTACGGTAGGCTTTGCGTTTTTGCGCAGCGCAGTGCGCCGTGCTGCGCGCCGGTCTGCCCGTAAAAAAGAGTAAGAACAATCAGGAGGAATGGATCCGATGCAGCAAGCCCCCAAAAACTTGGATAAAAAGCGTGCAGATGAAAAACTGCTTGTCAGCGAGATGATCACGCTCTTCTGCCGCAAACAGCATGGCACCCCCAAAGGCACTTTATGCCCGGAGTGCCAGCAACTGCACGATTATGCGCTTGCACGCATTGAAAAGTGCCCGTTTATGGAAACAAAGACATTCTGCTCCGCCTGCAAGGTCCATTGCTATAAACCGGAAATGCGGGAGAAAATTCGCGCTGTCATGCGCTGGGCAGGCCCGCGTATGCTGCCGGTGCATCCGGTATTGTCTATCAGGCACGTGGCGGTCACGCTCAAGTCCAAGCGGGAGGCCAAAAAGGCAAACGGATAAAACCCATGTATAAAACCTTGCTCCACGGGGCAACCTATGGACAAAGAGGTGATAAGCATGGAAAACATCGGCGTGACCTGTGATGTCTGCGCGTGCTGCCACAATGTGGACGGCTGCAAATGTAATCTGCCGCAGATCAAGGTGACGGAGCAGTGCAGCTGCACCACCCAGCAGGTGGAGACCCCGCACTACTGCCAGAGCTACGAAGAAAAGTAAGTTCCTACCAACGCAAAGCAGCCCCTGCCGAAGAAAGCTTCTCCGGCAGGGGCTGCTGCGTTTTACAGCATCAATGCTCAGCGCAGCGTCACGTTACAGGTGGCAAGGCTGCGGATCAGCGTGCCTACGCTGTCTTTCATCTGAATACCGGCAAAGCCCAGCGCAAAGGCGGCCTGCACGTTTTCCAGCCTGTCATCGATAAATACGCACTCACTGGCCTTCAGCTGATATTTCTTCAGCAGAGCCTTGTAGATCTGTGGGTCGGGCTTGTTCACCTGTACCTCGCAGGAGGCTACGCCGCCGTCGAACTGGGCCAGCACGCCGCGCTCGGTCAGCAATTCCAGCACATCCTGCGGAATATTGCTCAGGTAATACACGCAATAGCCGTGGTTCTTCAGCCGCCGCACCAGTTCCAGCATCCGCAGACGCGGGCGCAGAATGTGCATCCAGTCGTCCAGCACGCCCTGCACCTCAAAGGCGCAGCCCTCGGCACGGGCACGCTCCAGCATCCGCTGGTTGCCGTCATAGCGGGAAAGCTTGCCAGCGTCCAGCAGCTGCCACTCCTCGCTGCCAAAGGTCAGGTCATAGACCTTTTCTTCCATTTCGGCGTTGCACAGCCGGTCTACAAGGTACGCCTTGGGGTCAAAATCCACCAGCACACCGCCGATATCAAAAATAATGCTTTTATACATAATTGCTGCCTCGCTTGCTTTGGATATATTTCTCAGATATTTTCCATAGTATACCACAACCGGGTGGGTGCTTTCCACCCCTTTGGCATAGAAAATGCCGCCCCGGCGTATGCTGTGGCAGAAAGGGGGGAGCACCGTGACGATCCGGGAATTGTGCGAGAAGGAGGTCGTTCAGTTGGAACAGGGGGTGTGCCTTGGCCGCGCGGACGATCTGGAGTTTGACCCCGCAACGGCGCAGCTGCAAAGCCTGATCTTGCTGGGCAGGCCGCGGCTGCTGGGTCTGCTGGGCCGGGATGAGAGCCTGACCATCCCATGGCAGGAGATCGAAACCATCGGAACGGATGCCATTCTGGTGCATACCGCCGTTCCGACAGCACCGGCAGCACCTCACGGCTTCTGGCAGCAACTGCGTGCAAAGCTGGGTCTGTGAAAAATAGGGGAATATTTTGAAAAATCAAACACTATTTTTTGTAAAATCATGAATGGACATTTTCGGCAAAGTGACTATAATAGGCACGAAAGGCTTGTGCAAATAGCACAGCCGCTTTGAAAATAGGATTCGGGACGTGGAAAGGAATATCGACTATGAAAACATCCAAACCGCTGTTGACCCTGCGGATGCTCTTCCCGGCGGCAGCTTCCTTTATCGTACTGCTGCTGGGTGAGTGGATCGCGCGCGGGTCACTGACCGCTGATACCTTTATCAGCTTTATTTTCCCCCATTTCGGGGCGTATCTGCTGGCATGGCTGCTGCTGTTTCTGGTGTGGGAGCTGCTGGACTGGGTGCTGCGCATCCCGCCGCTTGCTACGCTGGACATGGCCGTTTTGGGCTGTGTGCCCTGCGCAGTAAACTTCTATACCATGCAGCTGCGGGGCGAGCCCTTTCTGCCGTGGGATCTGATGCAGGTGTCCGAGGCCGCCGGTGTGGCCTCTGCTGCCGGGCTCAAGCTGCAGACCAGCATGGTGGTCTCCATTGTGTTGGTGTTGGTACTGACGGTGGCAAGCTTCTTTATTTACCGTGGACGGCTGCGTCAGCGCTGGCTGCCAAGGCTTGCTGGCACCGGTGCTTCGGCAGCGGTGCTGTGCCTGCTGGTGTTTGGCGTTTACTTACAGCCCGCCGTGACGCAGGTTTTGGGCATCATGCCGGATGCGTGGATGCAGGACCGCTACTACCGTTACTACGGTGTACTTACCGGTTTTATGACCAACCTCACCAATCTGGAAATCGACAAGCCCGAGGGCTACTCGGAACAGTCAGTGGACGATATTCTGGATAACGCAGCTGAGAGCGAGAAATTTTCTACCGGCCCCATGTATGCAGGCAGCTATGCCGCCACTACCCCCAAGGAGGAGCAGGCAAAGCAGCCTACCATTATTTATGTGATGGACGAGTCCTACTGGGATGTCTCGGAGCTGGAGCAGTATGGCATCACCTTTGATGCTGATGTATCGCAGAACCTTCACGCTCTGCAGCAGACCAGCGCCTACGGCAGGGCATACAGCCCCAGCTTTGGCGGCGGCACCTGTGATGTGGAGTTTGAAGCTCTGACCGGCTACTCCGTGTCCTTCCTGCCCAGTGGCAGCAAGCCCTACCAGCAGCACGTCACAAAGCCCATGTTCGCCCTGCCCAATT
>OQVU01000799.1_pt1 | contig 12227 bp, 6 predicted proteins | sample 1691611 | NCBI WGS metagenome assembly OQVU01 (sample SAMN03418272, study PRJEB22391) | human gut metagenome | biome: human-gut; feature: organic feature; material: feces | host: Homo sapiens | place: Tanzania | collected 2013-01
ATTATCATTAATTGAACATTAATTATTTCATTAATGTTTATTCTTGTTCTGTTCGACAAATTGCAGTTGGCACGTTACTTCATTTCGTCCCAAAGTTTGCCACTCCAAGGGCCATTGGTGGTGGGACGATGTTGTCTGTTTGAATAAGTGTCAGCAGCATCGACCTCATCTTCCGTCACGCCCAATGTAGGCGAGTTTGCCAACATCGACGAAGTGCCTAGCTCTATAATGGTTGAGAGAGGAGTTACATATCTCTTTTCCTCCATATATTATAAACTGATATTAAAGAAACAATCATAAAAAATTCCCCTACTACTTGTCTTCAAGTCCTAGGGGAACTTTTTATGATTTATAAATTTTACTCAGCAATCAGTGAGAACTCTGCTCCTGAGGCAAAGTCCTGCCCACCTTGCTCGTTGAGCGCACGGAAACGAATGTAACGTGCCTTAACGGGCTTGCTGAACATTACACGCTTGAGTTCGGCATTGGCTGCAAACGTACCCTTGTGAATAGGTTCGCCCCAGTTCTTGCCGTCCTGGCTTACGTAGATTTCGTAATCCTTCACCCAACCATTCGTGCCACTCTGGCGAGGCAAGAAGGTGAAGCCCTTCATAACCTTCTGCTCAGCAGCATCAAAGTCTACCCAGTGAGGATACTTGGCCAAGGTGATAGAATACATCGTGTGCCACATGGTTGCAGGGTCGCCATCTACCATATTGGCTGCACTGCCGCCATTGGGCTCTTCAGACGAAGCGAAGACTACCTGAAGGGGTACACTCTCTACCTTGTCGTAGCGCATAGACGTCTTCATCGAAGGATTGTCCTTATACCACGTTGTAATCGTACCTCCAGCACGCATATTAACAGGTGCAGTATAAGCCGTAGCCTTCTTGCTACCATTCAAAGCGTACATAATCGTGCGGCCCTTAGCAGGTGAACTGAGTGTAACGACGCCTGTGCGGCTATGCTCAATGCTGATAGGTTGTTCGCCTGAAAGAGTTACCTTAGCTACATCAGCGGGTTGTTGACCTGCAGCTACGGGACGGATAACGAAACCGAAATTGTAGTTGGTGCTACGTGCTTGGTCTTCAATGAACGGACCGCCTTGACCACAACTTGCACCACCCAAACCTGTCACCTTGGCATCGAGGTGGAGGTAAGTACCGTCGCTTGCAGGCAACTGATAGATGTGGGCTGCGGTGGTCATCTGCTGCTGGCTCCAAGGCAATGCTGATACAGACATTACACTATCGGCTACAAAGGCTACGCTGGCACCTGCATTGTTGCTGAGGGCGCACCAACGCACCTCTTCGCGGTTGCCCATAGCTTGGGGCTTAGGCAGAATGATGTCCTGCTTACCCACTTCGCCTTGGTGGAGTTCGATGAACTGACCTGTCTTACGGTCGGCATAGTTGTTAACAGGGCCACGACCATAGTACTGGAATTGACTGAATGCCTTGGGCAACTTCATTGCATAGCCAATGCGTGGCAACACGACGTTAGAGCGGTTGGCCGAAATGGCACTTTGCAATTCGATAGAGCCGTCGGGATAGATGGTATAAATCTGGTTGGTCGTAAACTTGAAGTCGTCGGCCGTGAGCGCATGCTTGCCCTTATCGAAGGTGTAAATCGTTTCGGGGTCGCGGTCGCGGTCAGAGTACACCTGTTGGCAACCCTCGCGGCCTTGGCTCTCGACGGTGAAACTTACTTGGTAAGAGCCGTCAGCCTTCTTGACTACGGTAGGAGCATTGAGTGCCTTGTGCTGCAAGTCGTAAAGGCCATTCTTGAACCATTCGTTATGGAAGCCAATACCGGCATCGTTGTCGGTCGGAGCGCGGAAAGCATCCAACTTAGGACCATTGCCTGCTTCAACAATCGTATTGCCATTATAGGCGAGCGTGTTGATAGCACCTGATTGGAGGTCGAAACTTACGTTGAAGCCATTACCGCTAAAGGTGAGAGCCTTAGCGGTCTTGTTCATCTTGACCGCAGCCTTATTAGTAACAGCTACTTGCTTTATAGCAGGAGCCTTTACGTCAGCACCCTTCACGCACAATTGTTCTTCCATTTGTACGTAGCCCTTCTTAGCCCAAGGCATGTCCTTGCCTTGCAAGAACTGCACCTTAACGAAATATTCGCTAGCGGGGTCAAGTTGACTGTAATCGTAGTTGAGTACGTACTCTTGGCGTTCACGCGGACCGAGAATGTTCTTTGCACCCATCAACGGACGATTGCTCTCAACGCAAACACCGTCCTTATAGAGTGACCAAACAATCTGATAGCCCTTCAAGGGCTCGAAATAGTTCTTATTGAAGATTTCGATACGGCCTTGCTTCAAGTCGACAGCCTTCACGCCAACATTCTGATATACCTTCTTTACCTCAAAGTATTGTGCCTTGGGCGAGAGGTCGGGACGCATCACACCATTCATACAGAACATACCGTCATTAGGCTTGTTGTCCTTACCGAAGTCGCCACCATAACCCCAGAACTTTTGTCCTGTCTTCGGGTCAGTACCTTCCATGGCTTGGTCTACCCAGTCCCAGATAGCACCACCCATAAAGAAGTTGGTGCTTTCGATGGCATTCCAATAGTCTACTAAGTTACCCACCGCATTACCCATTGAGTGAGCGTACTCTGAGATGTGGTAAGGGTACTTCATGTTGTAGTTGCCCTTTACGGCACCTTGCACCCAAGCAATAGAAGGATATTGGTTAGAACCCATGTCGACAATATCGTTGTTGCGCTCATATTGTACGGGACGGCTGGTGTCGTACTTCTTGATTGCAGCATAGCAATCCTTGAAGTTGTCGCCAGGGCCCGCTTCGTTACCAAGGCTCCATATTACAACCGAAGGGTGGTTGACGGTGCTATGCACCATTTCCATATTGCGTGCAATGTGAGCGTTGCGGAATTCAGGCACGTGTGAGAGGCTCTCCTTACCATAATAATATTCATGGCTTTCGATGTTAGCCTCATCTTCCAAATAGATGCCGTACTTATCGCAGAGGTAGTACCAATAGGGAGCATCGGGATAGTGAGAGTTGCGCACGTGGTTGATGTTGCCACGCTTCATGAGGAACACTTCCTTTTCCATTTGCTCACGGGTGATGTAGTGACCCGTCTGTGGATTGTTCTCGTGACGGTTTACACCCTTAAACTTAATGGGCTGACCATTGAGGAAGTAATAACGACCTGCCAAGCCAAACTCGTCCTTCTCAGCCGGAGTGTCTTTGATTTCAATCTTGCGGAAACCTACGTTAGTAGAGAAAGTTTCTACTACATGGCCCTTCTTATCTTTCAGTTCACCCACCAAGGTGTAACGATAAGGAGCCTCAGCACTCCAAGGTTTAATGCCTTGCCCAGCCTTGAGCGTAACTTCTGCCGTGAGTTCGCCTCCCTTGCTTACCTCGCCTACCTGTGCCGTAGCGGTAACGTTAGGTACGAGGGTATTCTCATCACTGTACAACTTGTTTTGATAGAGTGAATAAGCGATGGTGTAACCCTTAGCAGCCTTTGCCGTCAAGTTGCGCACCTCGGCTGAGATGTGAAGTGAGGCATCGGTGAATGACGCATCATAATCGGGAATAGCCTTCAGGTCGCGCACTTGCACCTTGGGCTTTGCCGTCAAGGCTACGGTGCGGAAGATACCGGGCAAGCGGAACATATCCTGACTCTCAAGGAAGGAAGCATCAGAGTTGCGATATACCTCAACAGCTATGATGTTTTCACCCTTCTTATTAAGGTAAGGAGTGATGTCGAACTGTGCCAAGTTGCGTGAGTTCTTTGAGAAACCTACGTAATGGCCGTTGATGTAGAGGTAGAAGAAAGAGTCAACACCGTCGAAGTTAACGTACACTTCCTTACCGTCCCAATCAGCTGGAATGGTAAAGGTGCGACGATACGAACCTACTTCGTTGCGGTTCTTATAGGTCATCCAGTTTTGTTGCGGCGTGCGCATCACACCGCCCTTCCAATCGCCCACCTTTACTTGGTGTTGGAAGATGACACGCTGGTTAGAGTAGAGCGGTTCGCCATACTTAAATGTGCCGTCGCTTTGCGCACCTGCCATGTTCCATGACATGGGCACTTGTATCTTATCCCAACCTGAAGCATCGAAGTCTGTGCGATAAAAGTCCTTGACGCGTTCGTCAGGGTTCTTGGCCCAGTGGAACTGCCATTGGCCATCAAGACTCTGCCAAAGCGAGCTATTTTCGGGCAACACCTTGCGAGCTTGGTCAACATTGGCAAATGAGAAGAACCAAGCATGCGGCTGCTGCTTATTATAAGCTACCGAATCAGGACTTTGCCACTCCCAGCCAGTAGGGGTAGGCATTTGTCCATAGTAAAAACCTCCCAACGGTGTGATTTGTGCCCACATGGGAGCAGACATCAGCGCCGCTAAGAGCGTCATCGTTGTTTTGCGCATAATGATTATGTTAAATGGATTTGTATTTTTCTTGGGAGCAAAGTTAATGCAAACATAGCAAAGATAAAAATAAATAAAGATAAAGAAGAAGTTTATTAACGAAACAAACGTATATTTGCAATAAGAACTTATTCAAGTAAGTATTCAATACATCACAACCTATAATATCATGGAAAAGATTCACGGATTAATCGACGCTCCTTTTACGCCTTTTTATGCAAATGGCGAAATCAACTACGAACCTATTCAGGCTTATGCTGACCTCTTGGCTCGCAATGGACTGAAAGGCGTATTTATTAATGGTTCTTCGGGCGAGGGCTATATGCTTACCGAGGAAGAGCGCATGTTGTTGGCTGAGGCTTGGGTGAAGGCTGTGCCCAAGGACTTTAAAGTTATCGTACACGTAGGTAGCACTTGCGTAAAGAGCAGTCGTCGATTGGCCGAACACGCACAGAAGATCGGGGCGTGGGGCATTGGTGCGATGGCTCCTCCTTTCCCAAAAGTCAATCGCATCGAAGAGTTGGTAACGTACTGCGAAGAGATCGCTTGCGGTGCGCCTAACTTACCTTTCTACTTCTACCACATCCCTGCTTTTAATGGCGCTTACCTCTCAATGCTTGACTTCTTAAAGGCCGTTGACGGCCGCATTTCCAACTTTGCCGGCATAAAGTACACGTTTGAGAGCCTTTACGAATACAATCGTTGCCGCCGCTATAAAGACGGCAAGTTTGATATGTTGCACGGACAAGACGAAACGATTCTTCCCTGCTTAGCTATGGGCGGTGCTCAAGGTGGCATTGGTGGTACAACCAACTACAACGGCCGCGTATTGACGGGCATTTTGGAGGCATGGCAAGCTGGCGATCTCGAAAAGGCACGCGAACTGCAGAACTATGCACAAGACGTAATTGATGTGATTTGTCACTTCCGTGGCAACATTGTAGGTGGTAAGCGCATCATGAAACTTATCGGACTTGACTTAGGCCCTAACCGCACACCTTTCCAAAACGTTACCGACGAAGAAGAAGTACAACTGCGCAAAGAACTCGAAGCCATTGACTTCTTCACTCATTGTAATAAGTAGTTTTTAGTTGACGAGTTAACAAGTTGACGAGTAAACTTTTTATCTTTATAGAAACTTACCTGTTAACATGTCAACTCGTTAACTCGTCAACTTATCAACTCATTAACAGCCTCAAACAATAACCATGAAAAACCTCCTTCTATACTTCCTTTCTTTTTTCATAGTGCTACCCTTGGTCGCACAAAAGGCTTCACCGCCTAACGACAATGCTTTTAATACGGTAATATATCGTTCGATTGCTCCCCTACGCATAAATGGGGAGCAGGGTGTTTCTGCCCCTTTTGTAGGCACGATAGGCAAGAGCGTGTTGGTGGCTGGTGGTTGTAACTTCCCTACCACACCTGCAGCGCAAGGCGGCAAAAAGCAATTCTATGCCGACATCTACGAACTCACCAACATTGACGACGACACGCAACAGTGGCACAAAATAGCTCAACTTCCTCAGCCCTTAGCCTATGGTGTGAGCGTGAGTGTGCCTCATGGTATGGTGTGTGTGGGTGGAACAGGCGATGGCCAAACGAGTTCGGCACGGGTTTATCTTTTACACACCGACCGACAATCTCATCTATTGGTCGACGAACTGCCCTCACTCCCCCTTGCCCTCGACAACATGGCGGGAGCTTATGGCGGTGGTTACATTTACGTGGCAGGCGGACTCTCCAATGGCAAGGCTGTCAATGCAGCCTTTCGTATGCGTTATCCACATGGCAAGGAATGGGAACGATTGCCCGACTTCCCGGGTGCAGCGCGTGTACAACCTGCTGCAGCGGTACAAAATAACGCGACTTCATCGTGCTTTTACTTAGTAGGTGGCTTTGCTCCGATTGACGGAGACCAACCAGCAGTGGCACATACCGACGGATATTATTACAACGCTGCCGCACGTCAATGGATAAAAATAGCTGATATCGTGCCGCACGGACGCAGCGAGGCGATGACGTTGGCTGGCGCCTACGGCATTAGTTCGGGCTGCGCCCATATAGTCTTTGTAGGTGGTGTGAACAAACAACGCTTTGAACGGGCAGTAAATATGCCTCTTTTGCTCAAAAAGGCCGAATTCACCGCTAAAAAGTATCATACGCAAGCAGCCATTCAGGCTTTAGAAAGCTTAAAGGCTGAACAAGCCGCATATCTATTCCACCCCGAGGAATGGTATCAATTTAACGATGAATTGGTTATTTATCATACCATTACCAATACTTGGGTGACTGAAAGTCAATCGCCCCTATTGGCACGTGCCGGCACAGGCATCGTGAAGTGTGGCAACGAATGGGTTGTCGTAAATGGCGAGACGAAGCCAGGCATACGTTCTTCGGCCGTAACGGCTATAAAGATGACCATGCGCCCCACGTTTGGTTGGTTGAATTGGACCGTACTCATTGCTTACTTGGTGGGTATGGTTTTGTTAGGCTATTACTTTATGCGTCGCGGAGGCGATGCCGACGACTTTTTCAAGGGAGGTGGCCGCATTCCTTGGTGGGCAGCAGGTATTAGCATTTATGCTACGATGCTGAGTGCGATTACCTACATGGCCTATCCCGCCAAGGCTTATGCTACGGATTGGACGTACTACCCCATGTTGGTCACCATTCTCATCGTCTCCTTCCCCGTCATCAAATACTATCTGCCCTTCTTCCGCCGCTTGAACGTAACGAGTGCTTACGAATACTTAGAACGGCGTTTTAATGCGACCACACGGCTCATGGCCTCGGCTCTATTTATCATCTTCATGGTAGCACGCATGGCCTTAGTGCTTTACTTACCTTCATTAGCGCTCACGGCCGTTACGGGCATCGACCTTTACATTTGCATTGTACTCATGGCGCTTGTCACCATTGTCTACTGCACCATGGGGGGTGTCGAAGCCGTTGTTTGGGGCGACGTAGTACAAGGCTTCATTCTTGTTGGTGGCGCACTCTTTGCTGTGGGCTACCTCATTTGGGGTACGGAAGGTGGCTTTGAAGGTTTTTGTCAGATTGCCATGGACGACAACAAGTTGCGCCTTTTCAATTGGAGCTTTGACTACCGTTCGGCCACCTTCTGGGTGATCATCATAGGCGGAATGGCCAACAACTTAATATCCTACACGAGCGATCAAACCGTCATTCAGCGCTATCTCACAACGAAAGACGAGGCGGGCGCACGCCGTAGCATTCTGCTCAATGGCGTAATGAGTGTGTTTGTTAGCATTGCCTTCTTTGCCATTGGTGCAGGATTGTACACATTCTTCAAGACGCACCCTGCTGAGTTGGACTTTACCATGGCGAAGGCCGACACAATTTTCCCCTTCTTCATGATGAGTCAATTGCCCCCAGGCATTGCGGGGCTACTCATTGCAGCTATCTTTGCAGCAACGATGAGCACGATCTCTTCCAACATCAACTCGGTGGCCACGGCCTTTAGTGTCGACTTCTACAAGCGGTTTCGCCCCTCTGCCACTGATAAGGCCACACTCACTGTAGCACGTCGCACCTGCATTGTTTCGGGTGTATTGGGTATGGGCATAGCCTTGCTCATGGCCACATGGGACATTCTTTCGCTGCTCGACTTCTTCCAAGAAATCTTAGGATTGCTATCGAGCGGTTTAGGTGGTCTCTTCTTAATGGGTATTTTCTGTCCGCGCATTGGTGGTCGAGCTGCCCTCATCGGTTTTGTATGCGGAGTCGCAGCCGTGTTCCTCACACGCTACCTCACCGACACAAGTTTCCTTTTATACGGTTTCATCGGCATGTTCAGCTCCATCATCGTTGGTCTCATCTGTTCGTGCTTTATTCGCGAAAGCAAATCGCTTGCTGGCCTTTGCTGGAGGGAAAGAATTTAGTTTAATGAGTTTAGTGAGTTTAATGAGTTTAATAAGTTTACCCCATTAAACTCACTAAACTCACTAAATCCATTAAACCCATTAAACTCACTAAACTTATTAAACTCATTAAACTCACTAAACTCATTAAACTCCCATATTATGGACTTTAAACAATTAGCGGAGCAATATAAAACAGAGTTGCTCGACAAAGTAATACCTTTTTGGCTCAACCACTCACAAGACACAGCATACGGGGGCTACTTTACCTGCCTCGACCGCAAAGGCGAGGTGTACGACACCGACAAGTTTATCTGGCTGCAAGGCCGCGAAGTGTGGATGTTTGCCACTCTCTACAATAAAGTGGAGAAACGACAAGAATGGCTCGATTGCGCCATTCAAGGTGCTGAGTTCTTAAAGAAGTATGGCCACGACGGACAGTTGAACTGGTACTTCTCGCTCGACCGCGAAGGCCACCCTTTGGTAGAGCCCTATAACATATTCTCCTACACCTTTGCCGTGATTGCCTTCGGACAATTGAGCATTGCCACAGGCAATAAGGAGTATGCCGACATCGCCAAACGCACCTTCGACGTCGTACTCTCTAAGGTAGACAATCCCAAAGGCAAGTGGAACAAGGCCGCTCCTGGAGCGCGCTCGCTCAAGAGTTTTGCCTTACCCATGATATTGTGTAACGTAGCGCTTGAGATTGAGCCTTTACTCGATGCCGACTTCATGCAGCGCACGATTGATACATGCATTCACGAAGTAATGGACGTATTCTATCGTCCTGAATTAGGACTCATTGTTGAAAATCTGAGTACGGACGGCGAACTCGTCGACTGCTTTGAAGGTCGTCAGCTCAACCCAGGTCACGCTATTGAAGCCATGTGGTTTATTATGGACTTAGGACAACGCTTAGGTCGTAAAGACTTAATAGAGAAAGCCGTTCAAATAGCTCTCAACGAGGCTGAATATGGTTGGGATAAAAAGTACGGTGGCATTTTCTACTTTATGGATCGCCTTGGACACCCCTGTCAACAATTGGAATGGGACCAAAAGCTCTGGTGGGTACATATTGAGACGCTTATTACTATGCTCAAAGGCTATAAACTCACGGGCAACAAGAAGTGCTTAGAATGGTTCGAACGTGTACACAACTACGTGTGGACACACTTTACCGACCCCGACTATCCCGAATGGTACGGCTACCTCAATCGCCAAGGTGAAGTCCTGCTCCCCCTAAAGGGCGGTAAGTGGAAGGGCTGCTTCCACGTACCCCGCGGCCTCTTCCAGTGCTGGCAAATGCTAAAGGATATGTAAGATAGGTTTTTAGTTTTAAGGTTATGAGATTATCAACGTGATGTAACTTTAGAATCTTATAACCTTAAAACGTAAAATTAGCTATTTTAAAAAATAACCTAAACACTACTAAACAAAAATGATAAAAAAGAGCGTTTTCATCGCATTATTCAGCCTTTTTAATGTATTCATAGGCTGGGCACAAACGGCCCATTATAATGTAGTTCCACTACCTAAGAGCATTCAATATGCTAATGCGGGTGACTTTATCTTAAATAGTCAAACCACAATTGCCTATCCAAAGGGGGATAAGGCCCTACAGCGCAATGCAACCCTCTTGGCACAATACATTCAGCAAAGCACGGGACTGCAATTAAAAGTCGTGACAAAGGCTAATGACAATAGCATTACGCTGAGCCAAAAGTTAACCAACAGTCATACAGAGGCTTATCAGCTAAAGGTAACCAAAATGGGCGTTTTCATCGACGGTGCCTCAGACGCTGGCTGCTTCTATGGCATACAAACGCTACGCAAGGCATTGCCCGTGGGGAGGGTGCAACAAGTCACCTTTCCCAGCGTTGAGGTAGAAGACTACCCACGCTTCAGTTATCGTGGCGCTCACCTCGACGTAGCGCGCCACTTCACTACGGCCGACTCTATCTACCGCTTCATTGATATGTTGGCCCTTCACAATATCAACCGTTTTCATTGGCACTTGACCGACGATCAAGGTTGGCGCATCGAAATAAAGAAGTACCCCTTACTCACCAAAATCGGCAGTTGGCGCGAACAAACGACCATTGGTCACAATTCAGGCCGTTACGACGGCAAGCGCTATGGAGGTTATTATACACAACAACAGATTAAAGACATCATTAAGTACGCTGCTGATCGCTACATTACGATCATTCCCGAAATTGACATGCCCGGCCACATGCAAGCAGCCTTAGCTGCCTATCCCGAACTCGGCTGCACTGGCGGGCCTTACAAGGTGTGGCAAGAATGGGGCGTAACGGATAGCGTGCTCTGTGCTGGAAATTCCAAAACTTACCAATTCATCGACGATGTACTCGATGAAGTGGTACGACTCTTCCCCTCTGAATACATTCACGTAGGGGGTGACGAATGCCCAAAGAAGGAGTGGAAACGCTGTGCCAAGTGTCAAGCGCTGATTGCAGCACAACACTTACAGGCTGACGAGCGCCACACAGCCGAAGAGCGTCTGCAAAGCTACTTCATTAAGCATGCCGAGCAACATCTTAATCAATTAGGCCGTCAAATGATAGGTTGGGACGAGACGCTCGAAGGCGGATTGGCTCCTAACGCTACTGTCATGTCATGGCGAGGCGAAGGTGGAGGCATGGAGGCTGCACGCCAACATCACAAGGTGATTATGACGCCCAATACTTACCTTTACTTTGACTACTATCAGAGTGCCGACAAAGCGCACGAACCTGAAGCCATTGGTGGCTACCTGCCTTTGCAACACGTGTATAGCTACGAACCCATGCCACGCCAACTCAAAGCCGACGAGCAGCCATATATTATAGGTGTGCAGGCCAACTTATGGACTGAATACATTCCGTCTTTTCGCCAAGTGGAATATATGGAATTGCCTCGTATGGCCGCATTGAGCGAAGTGCAATGGTGCAGTCCCGAACAAAAGGACTACAATGCTTTCATCAAGCGTTTGCAGCAATTAGTCAAAGTGTACGATGAAGTAGGCTATAATTACGCTCGCGTGGTGTACAACCCAACGCTAACGTTAGCCACAGACACCACAAGTCGCAGTATCGTAGCTACGCTCTCTACAATAGACAATGCCCCTATTCACTATACGCTTGACGGAACAGCGCCCACCCTTTCATCTCCCCTCTATAACGAACCGATACAAATAAAGCAGCCCTGCACACTGCGAGCTGCTGCTTTTCGTTCGTGGGGTACAACGCCCGAGGTGAGCGAAACGTTCCACTTTAATAAGGCTACGGCCTGTCCCATTCGCCTCTTGCAAAAGCCTCACCCACAACAGGTGTATGGAGGCCCGACCTTATTAGTTGACGGATTGACGGCTGGCGACACCAACTATGCCTCTGGCCGTTGGATTGGTTTCTGTGGCAACGACCTTGAGGCCGTCATCGACTTAGGAACTCCCCAGAAACTTCGTCAACTCTCGCTCAACACGTGCGTAGAAAAAGGCTATTGGTTATTTGATGCCCGCCAAATACTCGTTGAAGGGTCCACCGACGGCAGCCATTACACCACGCTCGGCCAACAAGCCTTTCCCGAAATGAAGGAGACGGACCCCAACCAAATCAATCGTCACACCGTCACGCTCACCACGACTTCTCCTATTCGTTACGTTAAGGTAATGGTGCAATCCGAACACCATATTCCCGCCTGGCACCCAGGCAAGGGCAACCCTGGTTTCGTATTCGTTGACGAATTAAACGTTGAATAGAACCTTTTATAAAGCTTTCAACTAACAGATAAGCTATAATTTGAAAGCTTAACATGAATATTAACGAAAAAAATTAATGAAATAATTAATGGATAATTGATGATAATTAATGTTCAAAACAAAGCGCGAAGCGCATAACATAAATAGTTAGCGT
>OQVU01000804.1_pt1 | contig 12203 bp, 14 predicted proteins | sample 1691611 | NCBI WGS metagenome assembly OQVU01 (sample SAMN03418272, study PRJEB22391) | human gut metagenome | biome: human-gut; feature: organic feature; material: feces | host: Homo sapiens | place: Tanzania | collected 2013-01
TAAATTTACGCCATTTACGCTATCTTTAAAATAAAAGATAAAAACGGCTCGCAGGCTTAAATTCAGCACAAAAAGCAAGCCCATAAAGGCAAGACTTTGTAGTAAAGCGGCTTTAAGAGTTTTTCGCATAGTTTTTCCTTATAAATTTATAAATTTTTTACAAAAAAAGCAAATTCTAGCACAAAAATTTAGTTTTTTAAGCAAAAATGTTAAAAGATAAACCAAAATTTAAATTTTTTATAGTAAAATGCGATTTGATAAAAATATCGAAGGAGAAAAAATGGCAACTTTTGATGATGTAAAGGCAGTCGTTGTCGAGCAGTTGAGCGTTGAGGCGGATTCTGTTAAAATGGAGTCCAAAATCATCGAGGATTTAGGTGCTGACTCACTTGATGTAGTCGAGCTTATAATGGCTTTGGAGGAGAAATTTGACATCGAAATCCCCGATACAGACGCTGAAAAGCTCATCAAAATCGAAGATGTCGTAAAATACATAGATAATCTTCCCAAAAAATAGCTCTTTGAAAAGGACTTTACTTTGAAAAGAGTGGTAGTTACGGGCATTGGAATGATAAATGCCCTAGGACTCGACAAGGAAAGCTCATTTAAGGCGATTTGTGATGGCAAATGCGGGGTTGATAAAATCACGCTCTTTGACACAAGCGATTTTCCCGTGCAAATCGCCGCTGAGGTTAAGGGCTTTGACCCTTTGAGTGTGGTTGATGCCAAAGAGGTAAAGAAAATCGACCGCTTCATTCAGCTTGGCATAAAAGCCGCAAAAGAGGCGATGACGGACGCGAATTTAAGCGCAGATACCGACAAAGACGAGTTTGGGGTGATTTCAGCCGCTGGCATAGGCGGTTTGCCAAACATAGAAAAAAACTCCATCGCGTGCTTTGACAAGGGACCGCGCAAGGTAAGCCCGTTTTTCACGCCCTCAGCCCTTGTAAATATGCTCGGTGGCGTGATTTCCATAGAATTTGGGCTTAAAGGACCGAATTTAGCTTGCGTAACGGCTTGTGCGGCTGGCACACACGCTGTGGGCGAGGCTTACAAGAGCATAGTGCTTAATTTGGCTCAAAAAATGCTTGTTGTGGGCGCAGAATCAACGATTTGTCCCGTTGGCATAGGCGGTTTTGCGGCGATGAAAGCCCTTTCTACACGCAATGACGACCCACAGCACGCTTCACGCCCCTTTGACAAGGAGCGAGACGGCTTTGTGATGGGCGAGGGTGCAGGCGCACTCGTGCTTGAAAGCTATGATGATGCAGTAAAACGCGGTGCTAAGATATACGCCGAGCTTATAGGGTTTGGCGAAAGTGCTGATGCGCATCATATCACTTCGCCAACCCTTGACGGACCGCTTCGCGCGATGAAAAAAGCGTGGCAAATGGCTGGCAATGCAAAGATAGACTACATAAACGCACACGGCACTTCCACGCCCGCAAACGACAAGAACGAAACCGCCGCTATCAAAGAGCTTTTTGGCAGCTCTGTGCCTTTGGTAAGCTCGACAAAAGGGCAAATCGGGCATTGTTTAGGCGGCGCAGGCGCGATAGAAGCGGTGATTTGTCTAATGGCAATGCGTGATGGCATTGTGCCACCGACTATCAATCAGCTTGTAAAAGACGAAGAGTGTGATTTAGACTATGTCGCTAATCACTCGCGCAAGGCAGATTTAAGCGTGGTGATGAGTAACAGCTTTGGTTTTGGCGGCACGAATGGCTCGATTATCTTTAAAAAAGTGTAGCAATGGCTTCGTATCTGAGTTTTGAAAAGGGCATAGAGCAAATTGATGAGGACATCATCAACGCCCAAATCAAAGGCGACAAGGACGCTGTGGCGATTTTGAAAAAAAATCTCGCCAAAGAAACCAAAAAGGTGTATTCAAATTTAAGCGATTATGAGCGTTTGCAGCTTGCCAGACACCCAGACCGACCCTACGCTATGGACTATATACAGGGCATTTTGAGCGATTGTTATGAAATTCACGGCGACCGCACCTTTAAAGATGATGCGAGCATTGTGTGCTTTGCGGGGTATTTGGGCGGTAAAAAGCTCATCGTCATCGGCGAGCAAAAGGGGCGCGGCACAAAGGACAAAATCGCGCGGAATTTTGGTATGCCACACCCTGAGGGCTACCGCAAGGCTTTGCGCGTGGCTAAACTTGCCGAAAAGTTTGAAATCCCCGTGCTTTTTCTCATCGACACTCCGGGCGCTTACCCGGGCATAGGAGCTGAGGAGCGCGGACAAAGCGAGGCAATCGCCACAAATTTATACGAACTTTCCGCACTCAAAACGCCCACTATCGCTGTGGTTATCGGTGAGGGCGGCTCTGGCGGAGCTTTGGCTATCGGCGTAGCCGATAAACTCGCTATGATGAAAAATTCAGTTTTTTCCGTCATCTCGCCTGAGGGCTGTGCGGCGATACTTTGGAACGACCCAGCCAAAAGCGAACAAGCCGCAAAAGCACTTAAAATCACGGCTGATGATTTAAAAAGTCAAGGGCTTATCGATGAGGTGATAAATGAGCCTATAAACGGCGCACACCGCGACAAAGAGGGGGCTTACGCAAGCGTGGCAAGCTATGTCAGCAGTGCCCTTGAAGAGCTTGAAAAAGTGGATACAAAAGAACTCATCGCAAAAAGAATGCAAAAAATCCTAAATTTAGGCGCATTCAAAGAAGCGTAGTAAGGACAAGCCTTTGAAAGCAAGCGTTGTGAATTTGGATTGTTTTTACTTAAAAGACACTTTGACAAGGGATTGTAAGGCAATTTCTTTGAGCGTGTGTTTGGGTTATCTTTCTTAAACAAAGAATTTTAACGCAATGCCTTTGAGAGTGGCGGTGCTTGCGCTTGGGGCGAAAATTTAACGCGTGGTGTTGCATAGCAAAGCGTGCTTTTGGAGTGCAGTAGTGTGTGGCAAAGCGTTCTAAAATCAGCAAAGCGAGCACGGGTGGTATGGCGAGTTTGACAACGGCGCGCACAGCACAACAAATTCAACAAAATACGGCGAATTTGGCAATGCAAACAGCGCAAAGCCTTGAAATTTCAAATGATGTGAAAGCCGTGCCACAAAAACAAAGCGCAAAAAATCATACCTTTTCAAAAATTTTTGAATTCTTTTGCTTTTTTTGCTTAAAATTGAGCCGTTTGCCAAGCACAAGCATTAACTAAAACCGCTTAGAATTCCCTTTATATGCTTCATTATGGACCGATTTGTCAGGGGACTAAGACTATGATGGTTTTGGAAAATTCTTTAAATAATGAAAATTTTAAAAAAGAATTTACAAACTTGGTACAAAATTATGATAAGATTAAAAAAGCTTATGAAGATCTTATACAAATTTATGTATAGGTTTTTTTAATCTTAACACATAAGGAGAAAAGATGAAAAGAAAATTTCTATTTTCGGTTGCGTTGGCTGGGGTGTTTTTTTGTGGTTGCTCGTCAGAACCAAAAAGCGTGGAATATTACCAAAACAATCCAGAAGCTAGACAAGCAAAAATTAAAGAGTGTAAAGACAAAGAAGTCAAATTTTCTCTTGAAAATATAAATTTGACAAATAAAGAAATGTCGGAAGCTTTTGAAAAATCTTTGGGAAAAACATTGGCACAAGAGTGCAAAAATGCCAAAAATGCTCGATAAGAATTAAATGTGAAAACAATACAAATTCACGCTTTTGCTTGAATTTTTGGTAGTAAAATGCTATTTTTTGCGGCTACGCCACGCAAATTCTTGCAAATTTAGCTCACAAGGACAACTCAACAAGCCTTGCGTGCCATTTAACCGCTCGCAAGGACGGCGTGAGTGTGAATTTTCAAAACCTCACTTGCTTTGCCGCGTTGATGAGGGCAAAGAATTCTTTTCTTGTTTTTTCGTCTTTTAAAAAAAGCCCACGAAGCGCAGAAGTCGTTGTCGTGGCGTTTGCCTTTTGCACTCCGCGCATTTGCATACAAAAATGCCTTGCTTCGATGACGACACCAACGCCCTTTGCGCCTATGTGCGTGCTTAAAGCATCGGCGATTTGCTCGGTAAGCTGCTCTTGGATTTGCAAACGCCTTGCAAACATATCCACAAGGCGCGGGATTTTAGAAAGCCCAACGACTTTTTTATCAGGGATATAAGCACAATGAACGCGCCCAAAAAAGGGCAGCAAATGATGCTCGCAAAGGCTGTAAAATTCAATGTCGCGCACCAAAACCATTTCGTTGTTTGAGCTGTCAAAAAGTGCGCCGTTTAAAATGTCCTTGACGCTTTGCGCGTAGCCACTTGTAAGGAATTCAAGGCTCTTTCGCACGCGCTTTGGTGTGTCTAAAAGCCCAGCTCGCTTTGGGTTTTCGCCCATAAATTCAAGCATATCACGCACGGCGTTTTCGCATTTTTCTTTCATTTTTGTCCTTAAATTCACGCATTTTCAAAAATAACGATAAATTTTAGCACAAATAAAGAATTTTTTCGCAAATCATAAAGAAATTTTGGTATAGTTTCATCATAAATTTCACTTTAAGGACAAATTTTATGCAAGTAAAAGCTAAATTTGAAGACAAGGTTAATGCCGTTGCAAGCGTGAATATACCGCGCCAAAAGATAGACGATGAGATAAAGGCTTTGGCTCAAAAAGCGAGCAAAAGTATCAAAATGGACGGCTTTCGCCCGGGCAAAGTGCCAGCAAGTGCTGTGATGAAGCGTTATGAGAAAGAGCTTAGCAAAGATGCGGAGCAAAATTTGCTCAAAAACGCCGTTGATGAGGCGTTAAAAGAGTTGAAAAAGGACGGCAAAGAGCTAGTGGCTGAGCCTTATTTTGAAAAATTTGAGCGCAAAGACAGCGGTATAGAGACTCAGCTTGTTTTGAGCTTTAAGCCACAGGTTGATTTAAAGGGCTATGAGGCTTTAATCCCCAAATTCAGCGCGCCAAAGGCTGAGAAAAAAGAGCTTGACGAAAAGAAAAAAGAGCTTTTAAAAAGCCTTGCCACAACCGAGCCTATAAAGAGTAAGCGGGCTTTGAAAAAGGGCGATTTTGCTAAATTTGACTTTGAGGGCTTTGTTGATGGTGTGGCGTTTGAGGGCGGTAAGGCTGAAAATTTCACGCTTGAAATAGGCAGCGGGCGTTTTATACCCGGCTTTGAGGACGCTATGGTAGGTATGAAAGAGGGCGAAAACAAGGATATAAAAGTAACTTTCCCCAAAGATTACAGCGCGGCGAATTTAGCGGGCAAAGAGGCGGTTTTTAAGATAAAACTGCACGAGATAAAAGAGCTTAAAATCCCCGAGTTAAACGCTGAAATTTTAAAGCAAATCCTGCCTAATGAAAAAGCCCCAAGCGAAAAGCTGCTTGATGAAAAGATAAGCGAGCAAATCGAAAACGAAAAGCTTTTTAAGCTCATCAACGAGGATTTAAAAGAGAAATTCGGCGAGGCTTTGCTGAAAAAATTTGACTTTGACTTGCCGCGCGGGGTTGTCGAGCAAGAAATTGATGTGCAGTTTCGCAACGCGTGGAGCGGTTTTAGCCAAAAAGAGCTTGATGAGATAAGAGGCGATAGCGACAAATATCAAAAAAAGCGCGAGAGTTTTAGAGGTGAGGCGCAAAAAAGCGTGAAATTCACCTTTGTTGTCGATGAGCTGGCGCGTTTGCGTGGAGTGAGCGTGAGTGATAATGAAGTCGTGCAGGCGGTTTATTTTGAGGCTTATCGCTACAACCAAGACCCCAAAGCTCTGCTTGAAAGCTACCAGCAGCAAGGCATTTTGCCCGCTATTAAAATGTCGCTGATTGAAAGCAAGCTGTTTAATGACATTTTTGCGCCAAAAAAGGACGAAAATTCAGCCCCAAAAGCAAAAAGTGCTAGCGAAAAAAGCGAAAATTCAAGTAACGCAAGTGAAAAAAGCCCAAAAACTAGCCAAAAAGCTGTAAATTCAAATGCAAATTCAAGCGCAAAAGCCAAAAATTCAAGCAAAAAAGGACAAAACTAATGTATATCCCTTATGTCATCGAAAAAACAAGCCGCGGAGAACGCAGTTATGACATTTACTCACGGCTTTTAAAAGACCGCATTGTAATGTTAAGCGGAGAAATCCACGATGAACTTGCCGCAAGTATAGTGGCTCAACTGCTTTTTTTGGAGGCTGAGGACCCTGACAAGGATATTTACCTTTATATCAACTCGCCCGGTGGCGTGATAACAAGCGGTTTTAGCATTTATGACACGATGAACTACATAAAACCAAGCGTTTGCACGATTTGCATTGGGCAGGCTGCTTCGATGGGCGCTTTTTTGTTGAGTTGTGGCGAAAAGGGCAAGCGTTTTGCTCTGCCAAATTCACGCATTATGATACACCAGCCACTTGGCGGAGCGCGCGGACAGGCAACGGACATAGAAATTCAAGCCAAAGAAATCTTGCGAATGAAAGAAATTTTAAATCAAATTTTGTCCCAAAACACAGGGCAAAAGCTCGCTAAAATCGCCAAAGACACCGACAGAGACTTTTTTATGAGCGCAAATGAAGCCAAAGAGTATGGACTCATCGACAAGGTGCTGGAAAAGAGTTTTAAATAAGCAAAAAAGGAATTAAATGCAGCGTAAAATCATCACTTACCCTGACAAAAGGCTGTTTGAGCGTTCTTTAAAGGTGCAAAATTTTGACGCGAATTTGCACGCCTTGCTTGATGATATGTATGAAACGATGATAAATGGCAACGGCATAGGGCTTGCGGCGATTCAAGTGGCTGAGCCTTTGCGGATATTTTTGGCGAATTTGCCCGATGAAAATGATGAGATAAAAAAAGAAAATTTGCTTGAATTTATAAACCCTGAGCTTGAATTTATCGGCACTGAAAAGATACTTTGCAATGAAGGCTGTTTGAGCGTGCCGAATTTTTTTGAAGAAGTTGAGCGTTACAAAAGCGTGCGCGTGCGTTATCAAGACCGCTTTGGCAAGGCGCAAAGCCTTGAAGCAAGCGATTTGCTCGCTGTTGTCTTGCAGCACGAGTTTGAGCATTTGGACGGGCATTTGTTCATCGAGCGGCTTAGCTACTCGCAAAAAAAGCTCTTTGAAAAGGAATTTAAAGCCGCCCAAAAGGCAAAAAAGAGTGGCAAAACGCTAAATTCTGGCGTTGCAAAAGCACAAAATGCGCCAAAAGCCCCGCTAAAAGACAGAATCCGCCCCAAAGAGAGCAAGTGAAAAAGCTCAAAAGCGTGAGTTTAAGCGATGAGCTGTGTATCATCGATGTAGAAAGCACTTTTACAAGGGGTTTGCCCGGTTTTAGCATAGTAGGACTGCCAAATTCAGCCATCAAAGAAAGCACCGAGCGCATAAAAGCCTGCTTGATGAGTAAAAACTACGCCTTTCCCGCTCAAAAAATCACCATAAATTTAAGCCCCTCAGGCATACCAAAAAACGGCTCGCATTTTGATTTAGCGATGGCGATTTTGATTTTGCTGCAAAAGCAAGAAAATTTAGAGCAAATCTTTGTTTTTGGAGAGCTTGGGCTTGACGGGGCTGTTAAAAGCACGAACGAGCTTTTTTCTTTGCTTTTGTTTTTGAGCGCAAAGGTGCAAAAAGCGCGGGTTTTAGTCCCCAAAGCCTTAGCCGAAAAAGCCGCGATGATACCGAATTTAGAAGTGTTTGTCGTGCAGGATTTGGACGAAGCGGTGGAGTTTTTTAGTCAAAATGAACGCGAAAAATTTCGCGCAAACGCCACGCACCCGCTTTTTGCTAAGCCTTTGATGATAGAAAATGAACTTTTTATCCCAAATACCAGCTTTCCTTATGATTTTAGCGACATTAAGGGGCAAGAAAACGCGAAATTTGCTTGTCTCATCGCCGCACTTGGTATGCACAACATTTTGTTTGAAGGCAGTGCGGGTAGCGGCAAAAGTATGTGTGCTAAGCGTTTGGTGTATATAATGCCCCCACAAAGCCTTAATGAAGTGCTATTAGCTAGTGCGTATCAGTCGCTAAACTCGAAAGATAGTGAGTTTTCAAGCATTAGAGCCTTTCGCAACCCGCACCACACCAGCACAAGAGCGAGCATTTTTGGCGGCGGCACAAAGGGCGCAAAAATCGGTGAAGTGGCGCTTGCAAACGGTGGCGTGCTGTTTTTTGATGAGTTTCCGCACTTTGGTAAGGTTATCATCGAAAGCCTGCGCGAACCGCTTGAAGACAACCAAATCCTCGTCTCACGCGTGAATTCAAAGGTGAGCTATGAGACGAAATTTCTTTTTGTCGCCGCGCAAAACCCTTGCCCTTGCGGGAATTTGTTTTCGCCAACTCTGAGTTGTCGTTGCAGCGAACTTGAAATCAAACGCTATAAAAACACCATTTCAGCGGCGATTTTAGACCGCATTGATTTGTATGTGGCGATGGAAAAATCAAGCGCTGATGATAAAAGCTCGTTTAGCTCGCGTGAGCTTAGTGAGCGTGTTTTGGCGGGCTTTGTCTTTCAAAAAAAGCGTGGGCAAAAGGAATTTAACGCAAAGCTCAAAGATGAGAATTTAGCGCAAATTTGCGTGATGGACAAAGATGCGCAAAGCACGCTGAATTTAGCTGTGGCGCGTTATAATCTCTCACAAAGAGCTGTAAATAAAACGCTCAAAGTAGCTCGCACCTGCGCTGACTTGGAGCAAAGGGAGATTATCGGCAAGGCTGACATTTTAAAGGCGTTGAGTTTTAGGGTGAAATCAAATCAATGATTTAATCTTGCAGCAAGTCAAGCCCCGCTCAACCCACGCACCATTACGCCACACCCAGCCCACTATCGCAAGCAAACCAAACACCCGCCAACTCGTCATTGCGCCCTTTGCAAATGCAAAGCGTGGCAAGGCAAAAAATTTATAAAGAAAAATTTGTGGAAGTTTTGGTTTTTGAAAGATTTAAGACATTGACAAATTCATCTTTTTATGCTATAATATCGCCATAAAAAGATGAAAGAAAGGAATTAAAAATGATTTTTATTGCATTATTAGCCTTTATCGCTTTTGCGGCATTTTTTGTTGTAAAGATAGTTAAGGCGACAAAGGTTCAGGCAAATGGAAATGTATCAAAAAATACTTTCGCTAAAAACAAGGACAAAGATGATTTATATTATGAACATTTTAATCCTTATGACCTTAGTTTAAGAAACGAGATTTGTAGAGATAGCTAAATAAAGTAACTATCCACAATACATAATCTTGTAAAATTCACTCATCACAGCCCAGCAGGTTTAAAAGAGAATGGCGGTGTTTGAAATATGATATTGAAAGGGTTTTAATGCAAACCATATTAGGTATAGGCTTTGTTTTTCTTTGTGCTGTGGTAATCATCGGTGTGATATATTTGTTCGTTCGCTTTTATTTAACGCCAAGTTTAAATAAGCATATAGATGAAACAGCTAAAAATGCGGCAGATTTAACAAAAATCATCACAAAGAAGAAATAAAAAATAAAAGAGATTATTAAGCGACAATCTCTAATGAGTGTTTTAAATGGATAAACAACTCATTTTACCACCAACTCCCATTTGAATTTCCACCAAAATTTGGATTAGTAGAATTTTTATTTAAAGCCCTTAAATCGGGTGGCTACCTTGACCTACATTTGATTGTGGCAGATGGCGTTTTGGCTATGCAATTTGCTATAAAATTACCTAGCAAATATAGTCAAAATGTAAATTCGGCAAAAACCAAGCCCTTATAAAATTTAGCAAAGCGAATTTGAATTTATAAATTTTTATTTATTAAATTTCGTGGCGTTGCTGTCATTTAAGGACAAATCATAGTAGTTCGCGTCCTCGCGCAAGGTAAAGCCGTAGTTTTGCCAGAATTCGTTGCCTAAATCGTTGCTTTTAAAGGCAATCAGCGCGATTTTGTTGATTTTTTCTTTTTTGAGCGCGCCAAGACAAAATTTCGTCATCTCGTGCGCTATGCCAAGCTTGCGAAATGCGCTATGCACGCACACATGATAAAAGCCGCCCGTGCGCCCATCGTGTCCGCAAAGGATAGAGCCAACGATTTTGCCCTTTTTAAAGCCGTTTTTGTCCTCATCAAGCTCGCAAACCGCGCTTAAATTTGGGTTGCGCTCGATAAAGGCAAGTATGTTTTCCTTGCTGTCATCAACACTTCGTATCCCAAAGCCCTTTATCTCGCACCAAAGCTCATAAACAAGCTCGTAGTCGCTTTGTCTCATCGCTCTAATCACCATTTTCAGTCCTTTACAACAAACTCACGGCATTAAGCCCTGTGCTTTCATCAAAGCCAAAGAGTAAATTCATATTTTGCACCGCCTGTCCTGCCGCGCCTTTGATGAGGTTGTCAAGTGCGGCTATGATGATGAGCCGTTTTGTGCGCTCATCAAGCACGGCGTTAAGATGCACGAAATTTGTGCCTTTGACAAAGCGCGTTTGTGGCAAAATGCCCTTTGGCAAGAGCTTCACAAAGGGTTCGTGTCCGTAAAAACGCTCGTAAATTTCGCGCACTTCATCTTCGCTTAAATGGTGCGTTAAATTCACATAAGCCGTGCTTAAAATGCCCCGCTGCATAGGCACAAGGTGCGGGGTGAATTGCAAGGCAAACTCGCGCCCAGCCGCAAGTGCAAGCTGTGCTTCTATCTCAGGCGTGTGGCGGTGCGTGCTTACGCCGTAAGCGGCGAAATTTTCGTTTGTTTCGCAAAAAAGATTGTCCAAGCGTTCGTTGCGCCCAGCTCCGCTTTTGCCACTCTTTGCGTCTATAATGATGGAGTTTAGCTCGGCTATGCCAGCTTTTATCAAGGGATAAAGGCTTAAAATCGCGCAAGTCGTGTAGCAGCCAGCATTTGCGACAAGGCGGGCTTTTTTGATTTGCGAGCGATGAATTTCGCTCAGCCCATACACCGCTTCGCTCAAAAACTGCGTGGCTTTATGCTCTATCTTATACCATTTTTCATAAATTTGCGCGTTTTTGAGCCGAAAATCCGCACTCAAATCAACAAGCTTGCATTGTGAAAGCACCTTTTCGCTCACTTCTTGCATACAAAAGCCTTGCGGAGTAGCGGTAAATACGCAATCCAAACTTTGAGAAATTTTGCTTAATGCCTTGTCATCGCATTTTAAATCACAAATCCCTTGCAAACTCGCGTAAATTTCGCTATATGCTCGCCCCTTAAAGCTGCGTGAGCCAAGATAAGCCAGCTCGACATTTGGGTGCGCCAAAAGCAAACGCACCAGCTCGTAGCCTGTGTAGCCGTTCGCGCCTAAAATCCCCACTTTTATCTTTTTCATCGCTATCCTTAAATAAAGCTTTTATTATAGTATATTTTGCTTTGCAAATTTATAAATTTTTGAAAAAAATTGAATTTTCGTTTTGTGGAGTGTGGAGAATGGAGTGCTGAAAATGGAAATTTAGCGAAGTGTTTGTAAATTTAAGGTGAGGGTTTTTTGCTTTGTGCTAACGCACTCCGCTCAAAATGACAGCAGTGGTGTGGATTTTCGCTCGTTTCACTCGCTCAAAATGGTAAAGTAAGCTACAAATCCATTGTTATGCTGACTTATTTTTTGTCATACTGAACTTTTGCAAGAAAGTGAAGTATCTCAAAATGCTTGCCATACTGACTTGTCGTGTCATACTGAGCGCAGCGAAGTATCCAAAACAACAAAACAAAATTTCACCACAAAACTTGCATTTCGTGCGTAAAAATTTAGCGTTTTAGGCTAAAATGTCATTTATGGATAAAGAAAATTTCATCATCAAAGCCTTTTTGCAGGGCATAAACGGCGATGACGGGGCTGTGCTTGGCAAATGGTGTTACAGCAAGGATTTGTTCTTTGAGGGCGTGCATTTTAAGCGGGAGTGGCTCACTTACGAGCAAATAGCGCGAAAAGCCCTACTCGTCAATATCTCAGACGCCATAGTGATGAACGCCGTGCCAAAATACGCCCTTTTGGGGCTTGCCTTGCCAAAAGACATTACAAAGGCACAAATAAAGGCACTTCAAAAGGGTTTTTTGCAAACAGCGCGTGAATTTAACATAACTATCATCGGTGGAGACACCATAAGTAGCGATAAAATAAGCATTTGCGTAACGCTCATCAGCCGTGTGCGAAAAAAGCCTATCTTTCGCAAAGGCTTGCAAAAAGGTGATTTGCTCGCTTTCACAGGCACTTTAAACAAGAGCCTAAAAGGACTTCAAAGCCTGCAAAATGGGGGCAAACTCGCTCAAAATCACCGCTTTATTACCCCAAAGTTGCGTGGGG
>OQVU01000806.1_pt1 | contig 12200 bp, 7 predicted proteins | sample 1691611 | NCBI WGS metagenome assembly OQVU01 (sample SAMN03418272, study PRJEB22391) | human gut metagenome | biome: human-gut; feature: organic feature; material: feces | host: Homo sapiens | place: Tanzania | collected 2013-01
GAAAAACACCATGTCCACTTTTATGGCAAACAAGGGCGTGATTCCTGTTGCCAAGCTCCTGAAAGAGAGGATGAACGGCATCCCTGTAGCTCTTACCAATGATGCCAATGCGGCTGCCATGGGTGAGATGACCTACGGTGCTGCGAGAGGCATGAAGAACTTCATCATGATTACTCTCGGAACAGGTGTCGGCAGCGGTATCGTGATAAACGGAGAGGTTGTTTATGGTCACGACGGTTTTGCCGGCGAACTTGGCCACACCTGCGCAGTACGTCACAACGGCCGTCTCTGCAACTGCGGAAAGACCGGCTGTCTGGAGACTTACACCTCAGCTACCGGTGTTGCGCGCACAGCCCGTGAATGGCTGGACATGAGCGAAGAACCGTCCTCACTCAGAAGCCTTGACAACATCTCTTCAAAGGATGTTTACGAGGCAGCCAAAGAGGGTGACAAGCTCGCGCTCAAGATATTTGACTACACCGGAACTGTTCTCGGTGAGTCATTCGCAGACTTCATCGCATTCAGCGCCCCGGAAGCCATCGTGCTTTTCGGCGGTCTCGCCCGTGCCAAGGAGTTCCTGCGTGAGCCTATCGAAAAAGCGATGAACGCCAATGTCCTTCCTTTGTGGAAAGACAAGGTGAAGATCGTCTTCTCTCAGCTCAAGGAATCTGACGCTGCCATCCTCGGCGCTTCTGCTCTCGCCTGGGAGCTCTAATCAATGCCAATAACCGCAGTTTTCCTTAACGGAGACTGCCCTGTATATTACGGACGCGACTGCTTTCAGCCGCGTCCGTTTTGCGTTGTAGGGCGACGGTGCCATATCGCTGTAGCATAATGGGAAAAACGTTTAAAAAAGTCGATAAAAAAGTATTATCCCTATTGTAAATTTGATACTGAATTTTTAATTTTGTGACTTCAGTTTGGGGGACTGGAAACCATCATGATAACATTAATAAATAGTATATGAACCGCAGATTAGTTGCACTTGCATTGACAGGTATGCTCGCTGCTGTGTCTTGCAGCAAAACCACACAAACACTGCCATTCAGCGTAATTCCTCAGCCGGCGGAAGTCGAAATTTCCGGTGGGGGGGGGTATAGGCTAAAGTCCTCTGACCTAATTGTTTCCGAACAGATTGACGATAATGTCAAGTCCGCTATAGCGGAATTTGCCGCTCATCTTCAGACAGTTGCGGGTGGCAAAAATAGTATCATATCGGGAGAGGAAGGAAAAGGTGTCGTGTTCAGTATTGACACCACTCTCGCAAACGAAGCCTACACCATAGAGACTGACAAGTCTCGTGTCCAGGTGAAGGCCAATTCTTACAACGGCTTCATCTACGCACTCCAGACCATCGCCCAGATGCTTCCGGCAGAATTCTATGGAAGCAAGAGGGCAAGAGGCGTGGACTTCTCCATTCCGTGTGGTGTCATAAAGGACGCTCCACGTTTCGCCTATCGTGGTGTCCTCATCGATGTGGGACGTCATTTCTACAGCGTAGATGAAATAAAGAAATGCCTGGACATCATGTCCGTCTATAAGGAGAATGTCTTCCATTGGCATCTTACCGAGGACCAGGGGTGGCGAATGGAGATCAAGAAATATCCTAAACTCACAGAAATCGGCTCGCTCCGTCACGGCACCCAGATAGACTTCGACAGGACACATCTCCGTCCTGAAGACCATGGCGGTTTCTATACTCAGGATGAAATGCGTGATGTGGTAGCTTACGCTGCAAAACGCGGCATCACTGTCATTCCGGAACTCGACCTTCCCGGCCACATGCTCAGCGCCCTCGCGGCGTATCCTGAATTGGGATGTACAGGCGGCCCTTATGAGGTAGCCAATACCTGGGGCGTGAAGAAAGACGTGCTCTGCGTCGGAAAGGAGGAGACGTTCAAATTCCTTGAGGATGTCCTTACAGAAATGATGGACATCTTCCCGTCCAAGTATATAAATATAGGTGGCGACGAGGTGCCTAAGGACCGCTGGAACGCCTGCCCTCGTTGTCGTGCGAGAATGAAGGCTCTCGGACTGTATGACCACGACGGACATACGGCAGGACAATATCTTCAGAACTATGTCACCGCTCGCATCCAGAAATTCCTGGCTGAACACGGTCGCCGCATAATCGGCTGGGAAGAAATCCTCGAAGGTGACCTTGCAGAGGGCGCTACCGTCATGACATGGAAAGGAACAGGCGAAAATGTGGACCAGAGGCTCTGGAACTATGACTGCGTTATGAGTCCACGCGGATATATGTACATTGACCGCTATCAGTCACATGAGCAGGACCGCGAACCGTTCTCCATCGGTGCCTATCTCCCTGTCGAAAATGTCTATGGCTATGAGCCTTACGACGGCGTGCCGGAATACGGAAAGAAGAGGATTCTCGGTGTCCAGGCCAATCTCTGGACAGAGTACGTGAACACTCCGGAGTATCTCGAATATATGCTTCTTCCACGACTTGCCGCACTCAGCGAGGTGCAGTGGGTGCAGGAGGGGCATAAGGACTGGAACCGTTTCCGTAAAGCTCTCGACCATTCCGCAAAGATCTATGAGGAAATGGGACTTACATACTGCAAATATGCATGGGGCATAGTCGGCCTTCCGGAACATGAACAGCCCGCAAGGACACCTGACGAGCTTAAGGAGTATCTCGACAATAGACAGTAACAGAAAACCATTAACACTAACATTTATATGCATTATTCTAAACCATTTATGTCGTTGTTGACCGTAGTTGCTGCGGCTGCAATGCTGGCCGTTTCGTGCTGCAATGAGCAATCTAAGGTCATAAAAACAGAAGTTCCGGCCCGTCCTGAGGGACAGACCGATGTCCTCGGACTTCGCCTCGCCCCTATTGACACTGTCAGGATCGGTTTCGTAGGACTTGGCGGACGCGGCTCTTATGCATTGTACAGGTATCTGTCCGTTCCATGGACCAAGATCGTTGCCCTCTGCGACATTGAACCTGACAGAGTTCAGAAAAATGTCGATTTCCTGAAAGAGCATGGAATCGAGGTAAGAGGGACTTATACCGGCGATGAAGGATATAAGGAACTCTGCAGGAGAGACGACATTGACCTTGTATATATATGCACCGACTGGGTAAATCACACTCCGGTTGCGCTCGAAGCCCTCAATAATGGCAAGAACACCGCCATCGAGGTCCCTTCAGCCACATCTCTTGCCGAGTGCTGGGCGCTTGTCAATGCTGCGGAGAAGAACAGGAAGCACTGTATGATGCTTGAGAACTGCTGCTACGACTTCTTCGAGCTTTCTGCACTCGAGATGGCACGCAAAGGTGTCTTCGGTGACATTATCCACGCTGAGGGTGCTTATTGCCATAACCTTACAGACTTCTGGGACGGATATTGGAGAAACTGGCGTCTTGAATTCAACAGCAAGCACAAGGGAGACATCTATCCTACTCATGGCCTCGGCCCTGTATGCCAGGCCCTCAATATCCATAGGGGAGACCGCCTGAAGACTCTTGTAGCCATGGATACCCCTTCTGCTAACGGTATCAAGTCTGTCAAGAGATACCAGAACGAGGATATGCCTGATTTCCAGAACGGTGACCTCACTTCCACAATGATTCTCACCGAAAACGGCAAGTCCATCCTTATCGAACACGATGTGATGACTCCGCGTCCTTACAACAGAATGTACCAGCTTGTCGGAACAGAAGGCTATGCTGCGAAATACCCTGTAGAGCAGTGGAGCATCAGCAAGGGACAGGCTGAGCACATCGGTCTTATCGTAAGTGACGATAAGGCAGAAGGCGACGGCCTTATGAATGAAAGAGACCGTATCGACTTCCACGGAACCCTTCCTGAAAGTGTAGTGAAGAAACTTCAGGAAATGTATCCTACACCGATTCTTGATGATGACCTCGAGGCACTTGCAAAGAAGGTCGGCGGACATGGTGGAATGGACTTCCTTATGGACTACCGTCTGAACTACTGTCTCCACTACGGACTCCCGCTCGATATGGACGTATATGACCTTGCAGAATGGTGCTCCATCGGTGAACTCGGTTCCATCTCCATCGAGAACGGCTGCGCTCCTGTCGAGGTGCCTGACTTCACTCGTGGAGCTTGGAACAAGGTGGACGGCTTCAAGTATGCCTTCGCCGACGGTTCTATGAGATAAAACCATATTTTCATCACTATTTACTAATAAATAGCTAAATGAGATCCTTATTGCTTAGTAAGGTCAGTACATTGCTGGCCTTATGCCTCCTTACATTTTCTGTGGAGGCGGTTGCGCAGCAGCGCGTGTCCGGAAAAATTACGGATAAAGCTACTGGTGAGCCACTTGTGGGTGTCAGCGTAGCAGTAAAGGGAACTTCCAAAGGCGTCATCACAAACGTGGATGGAAAGTACACTGTAGAAGTAGCTCCAGATGCTACACTCCTTCTCGGTTACCTCGGTTACAAAGACCTTTCAATCGATGTGGACGGCCGTTCTGTAGTCAATGCGACAATGGAATCCGACATCAACACGCTCGATGAAGTCGTGATGGTAGGTTACTCGTCAATGAAAAAGGCGGAGCTCTCCAGCGCGGTCACCACTGTGCAGGGAGACAAGCTTCGCGACGTCACGACTCCTGACCTCGGGTCAATGCTCCAAGGCAAGATCGCCGGTGTCCAGGTTACCAATTCCTCAGGTGCTCCAGGCTCTTCTGCAACCATCCGAATCAGGGGAACAGGCAGTATTGCAGCCGGTTCGGACCCTCTCTATGTCGTGGATGGCGTAGCAGGAGGTACATTCAACCCTAACGATGTCGAGAGCATCACAGTCCTGAAGGATGCAGGTTCTACCGGTATCTACGGTGCTTCCGGTTCCGGCGGTGTAATCGTCGTTACCACCAAACACGCCAAGGCAGGACAGGACCCGATTGTGAACTTCAAGGCTCAGGTCGGCCTCAAACAGCTTCTGACCGGACGTTTCCGCGTTCTCAACGCAAACGAGCTCTACAACTTCTATTCTTCTGTCCTTTCCAAGGCTTCAATGAAGGCTTATCCGAAGGAACTTCGCAACCAGGATTTCGATTGGCTGGACGATGCACGCCGTCTGGGAGTTACCCAGAACTATTACGCTTCCGCTTCCGCAAATCTCAAGAAAATCACTTTCCTCACCAGTCTGGACTGGTATGACGAGAACGGAACCCAGCGCGAATCCAAGTACAACAAACTTTCCGGCAAGGTGGAAGTCGGTGCTGAACTCGTGAAAGGAGTAAATCTTACTGCCCGCGTAAACTACACCCAGTCCAAGACTATCACCGGTCACGGTCTCGGATGTTATAACCAGCTTCCGTGGAACAATCCTTACGATGAGCGCACCGGAAAATATATCTACATTGACTCAGCCGTGCGTCCTGACAACGGGAAAACCTGGTATGGCCGCGAGGCGAACAATCCGCTCTTCGCATCGTCAATGAATCCTAACCCGTATTCGACATCGAAGAGCTTTATCGGCGACCTCCGCTTGTCTTGGAATATCACTGACTACCTTTCCATCTCCACGACAAACCGCTACTCCTCAGATGACTCTTTCTACAAGAGCGTAACTACTCCGGAGGCGAAGAGCAAGAGCTGGCCGGATGGACAGATCAGCCAAGGACTCACTTGGGGACACTCTTTCGGGACTACCAACATTCTCAAATTCAACAAGTTGTTTAAGAATGTCCATAGTGTCAATGCCCTCCTCGGCCACGAGTACGGCTGCAGCGACTATGAGTATATGAATGTTGTCACATCAGGACTCAAGAACGGAATGCAGGTGCTCAACGGAACCAAGCCTGAGAACATCTACGGAACCAAGACAGAGGCTGCTTCCTGGTCACTTTTCGCCCAGGCGCAGTACTCCTATAACGAGCGTTACTTCTTCAATGCCACATTCCGTGCAGATGCCTCTTCAGTTTTTGCACCTAAGAACAAGGTCGGCTACTTCCCGGCAGGCTCTTTCGCCTGGCTCATCTCCAATGAGGATTTCATGAAGTCCCAGGATGTCGTCTCCTTCCTCAAGCTCAGGGCAAGCTATGGTCTTACCGGTAACTCCAATATCGGAAACTACAAGTACCTCGATATCTATGGATTCAACGAAAGACTTCAGTATCAGGGAGTTCAGGGAGCTTATCCTGAAACAGTAGCCAATCCTTACCTCCATTGGGAGACAGCGGTGATGAGAAACCTCGGAATCGATGTGTCGTTCCGCAATTTCCTCACCCTCAATATCGATGTTTATAGTAACCTTAACAGGGATCTTCTCCTCGATGTTCCTCTCGCCCTCAGCTCCGGCTTCTCACGCAGAACTGAAAATGTCGGCAAGGTAAGCAACAAGGGTGTGGAACTCACATTGACCTCCAACAACTTCAACCGCAAGAACTTCAAGTGGACTACCACCCTCAATCTCGGACACAACAAGAATACTGTCGTATATCTTCCTGACCACGAGGACATCATGTCTTCAAGCTCACAGGGCAACCAGATTTACCGCGAAGGCGAGGCACTCTACAGCTGGTATATGCCGAAGTGGCTGGGTGTAGATCCTGAGACCGGCGACCCTCTCTGGGAACACCTGATCAAGGATGAGAACGGCAATGTCACAGGTACAGAGCCTACCAACAAGCTCGACCTCACCAATGACAACCAGATTGTCGGCAATTCTCAGCCTAAACTTGTCGGTGGTCTTCTCAATACTTTCAATGTCTATGGCATCGAGATCAGCGCGAACCTCCAGTTCAACTATGGCAACAAGGTCTTCAATGACTCACGCCGTTATGTGGACTCGGACGGAGCCTACATCGACTATAACTTCATGTCCATCGACAACGGCCTCGGATGGAGCCGCTGGACCAAGAAGGGTGACAAGGCTACGCATCCTCGCGCAAGACTCGGCGGAAACCGTCTTTCAAACGAGGTTACTTCACGTTATCTCGAGGACGGCAGCTATCTGCGTATCAAGAATATCACCATCAGCTATCCTCTTCCTGCCAATGTGCTGAGGAAGATGCATCTTCAGGGACTGAGGATTTTCCTCTCAGGTGACAACCTCTACACATTCACCAAATTCTCCGGAATGGACCCTGAGGTAGGTGTAAAGGGACTTTTCAGCTACAATTATCCTGTGTCCCGCGTATTCTCTCTTGGAGTTGACGTTAAATTTTAATGAAAGCAGTCATGAAAAAATATATATTGCTGATTGCCACGCTGATAACAGCGGTTTCCTGCAATCTTGAGTTCTTCCCGTACGACAAGGTTTCGTCCGGAAGCATGCAGAATGTCGAGAATGCCGGAGTGGCCACTGACGGTAACTACGCCCTTTTCAAGGCGGCGTTGGACTATGGCGGATTCTTCACCGTCGGCAACACTTATGTCCGTCACTTCTTCCAGCTCAACGAGTTCAAGGGTGACAACACCCTGATGTCAGGAAAGAGTACTGACCCTCTGTTCCTCGACTCCACACTCGATGATTCGGCTACTGATACCAATACCGAGTACTTCTGGTTCATATCCTACAAGATATGCTACGCTACATCAGTGCTTATCAATATGATACCGGACGATACGGACGATGCTGAGCTTCGTCATATCAAGGGCGAAAACCTGGTCATGAGAGCATTTGCACACATGAACCTCTGCCAGGTGTTCAGCTTCCCTTATGTATGGAGCAACGGCTCGGAGCCCGGCGTGATCATCAACACCGGAGAAAGCGGTACGACCCGCGCTACCGTAAAACAGGTCTATGACCAGGTGGAGGCTGACCTCAAGGCAGCCGTGGCATGTATGGACGGCGGCACAAGACGCGGCAACAACAGCTACATCAGCAAGGCTACCGCACAGGGCCTCCTCGCCCGTCTCTATCTCTATGAAGGACGTGACCAGGACTGTATAAACATGGTGGGTGAGATGCTTGCGGGCGCAGAGCCTTCTTCAATGCTCGACCCTGACTATGAGCACCTTTTCCAGTTCACCAAGGAATCCAAGGAAGTCCTCTGGTGCGTAGGTCTCATTGACAATACCACTGACATCGCAGGCCAGTCCGCAGTTCTCGGTTCAATGTACTGGTGTCAGGGCGATCCGGGCGACGGTTCAGGATGGGCAGAGATCTACTGGTCTCAGCCGCTCCTCGACCTCTTCGGAAGATATCCTGAAGATCAGCGTCTTACTACGATGCTTGACCAGATGCACAAGTCCAAGACCGGAGCCAAGATGATTTACTGGCCGATTCCGACAGGTGATGCGCACTATGAGAACAACATTGACCGTGATCCTGTCTTCAATGAGGCTACAGGCAAGTGGACCTGCACTGAATACTGGTTCGAAGGTGAAACCGAGCGCTCCACTAAGCACGAAGTGGAGACCGAGATCGTCAATACCTACCCGAAATACTACATCACGACCCACGATGGCAACAAGCAGTATGTCACTGTTACCGATTCACTCGGATGCCGTATCGGCGGTGGCGGAAATGTCTATCCGCTGAACTACATGAAGAAGTTCTCCTGCCAGGAGGGCCAGCTCACGAACCTTTCATCTCCTGCGTTCATCCGTTGGGGCGAGCTCATTCTCGACCGTGCAGAGGCTTATGCTCACTTGGGCGAAGACCAGAAAGCGCTTGACGACGTGAACGTCATCAGAAAACGTGCAGGGCTTTCCGACGAGGCCATGTTCACACTCGCCAACTACAAGGAGCGCGGCTATGACACCGTTTTGGATGTAGTTCTGGATGAGCGTCGTCTCGAGCTCTGCTTCGAAGGCTTCCGCGTGTTCGACCTCCAGAGAAACAAGAAGGACATTGACCGCAGATATGCAGGCCGTCAGCCGTGGGAAGTCGTCAAGTACGACGATCTCCGTCTGCGCTACCAGATCCCTAAAAAGGAAATCCTCGTGACAGGCATTCCTCAGAATCCACGTTAATCCGACATTGACAAACAACACTATCTGAACAATATGAAATTCAACACTTCATATGGGTTTGGCAGGCTCATCACCGTATCTCTTGCGGTGATGACGCTTGCTGTTTTCCCTGGCTGCGACAAGTCAAAAACCGAAATTGAACAGCCGCTTCCACCGATTACGCCTCTTCCTCAGCCGGAACTTCCGGAAGAAGTCGAGGACACTTACGACGAGTCCAAGATTCTGTCCAATGTGAAGGAATTCTCCTTCTTCGACAATCTTGATGCGCTTCCGCACCAGGAAGTGAAATTCGAGCGCGGTGCGAAAATCACCAAGCTCACTTCAGATGCCGACTATATCTACGGCTATGTGGAGGTCAATACTGCTGACCGCGACAAGTGGACGGAAAGAACCAATATCCTGAATAATCTCGGTGTATGGCTCGACACGGACGACAAGCGTGAAGGACAGGGCGGCGGATGGTTCCTCTGTGACTACAAGGGCTTTAACATACTTCTGCGCGGCAAATGCGCTACGGCCTATGAGCCTTCTGTCTGGAATCCGCAGGCAAGCGACGTATCTGCAGGCGGAGACAACTTCGGCAACACCATCACGTCTATGGAAGAGTGGTCCAATATCGGTACTGGACGCGGCGAGTTCGCAAACGGTATCTTCAAATACACATTTACCATCGACCGTACCCGTCTGGAACTTCGTGAAATGGAGGAAATCGGCATCGGCATCACCTTCGACGAAGGCGGTATGAATGACTATGCCATTATACCTGACCGTGCCGGATTCCGATTGAAACTGAATAATCAATAAACTAATAATCAATAATTTATGAATACTAAAGAGTATTACAGACCTGAAGTGAAAGTGTTTGTTTTCACTACTGAAGGTGGATTTGCTACGATTCCGAGTGGTTACGACCATAAGATGGAAGATTATGGCAATCTGGAGTCTCCTGAATTTGAGGAATGGTAATCAGATGCCGTGGAATAAGATAACCAATAATTGAAGAAACATCATGAAAAGAAATATAATCTATACAGCAGCTTGCCTCGTGGCATTTGCTTCTTGCCAGAAACAGGAAGTTGCAGAAGCACCATCACAGGTGGAGGTTGCAGTCGAATTGACGGCTTCTGCCGCTGCAGATGCGACCAAGACCGTGATGACCGAATACAATGCACACTGGTGGTCAGTATCTGACAAAATCAGCCTGTTCTACACCGTAGAGGGCAAAACAGGACACAGTGTGTTCACATCCAAGAACCTTATTCCGGCAGCCTCAGCCAGATTCGCCGGCAGCCTCTCTCTTCCTGCTGAAGACACAGATCTGACGACGGTTTCCGCTCTTGCAGTCTATCCGGCTACAACAGCTGACGCATCTTCCGACGGAACTTCTGTCAATGTTACTGTACCATCCGTGCAGACGGCTGTCGAGGGCTCATTCATGGAAGGCGCGTATCCGGTAGTGGCCAAGACATCAGACCTTACTGCAGCGCTTTCATTCAAGGCTGTATGCGGCGGCGTGAAAGTCTCTTTCCAGACTCCGGGCATCACCTCATTTACCTTTGACGCCAAAGGAGCCAAGATCGCCGGTACCGCAAGCGTGAAAATCGGTGAGGACGGCACCCCTGTCGCCACTCTTGGAGATGGTGCGGTGTCAAAAATCACTGTCAATGCCCCTGCAGGCGGTTTCGAGGTCGGCAAATGGTACTATATGACCGCATTCCCTGCAACACTTACAAGTGGCTATACCGTCACTCTTTCCAATGGCAAGTCATTCGGCGGCACCTCTTCCATCGCCATCAAACGCTCAGTTTTCGGTGTGCTTGACAGCAAGGATGCTCCTGACACATATGCGGACCTCAAGGCAAACCTCAAGCCGATTTCGTGGTGGGATGAGAATAAAAACGATATGTCTGAACCAGTTCACGCTGGCGTAAAAGGTGATCAGTATCAGTGGAAATACAATTTGAACTGTATTCGTTTTGAATCTGATGCCAATTATCTGTATGGATATGTTGAATATGCTGGAACGGCCGATTTGTCAAAGTTCAAGAATTTGGGAATTTGGCTTGATGTAGATGGCGCGGATAAAGGAACGGGTAGTTGGCTTTTTAATAGTTATCCTCATTTTGACTTGCTGTCATATGGAGCTGTAGGTATCGATGGGGAAAAGCTTCCATGGACAGCAAAACTATATGTGCCAGAAGAAAAAAATGGAAATCCTGATATTGGAAAGGAAAAGGCTGTACCATCACTTTCCGGATATGGTGAAGGTAGTTTTGTGAACAAGGTGTTTAAGTATTCTTTCATTATTGACAGACGTGTAGTCGGACTTCGAAATATGCAAAGTGCGGTTGTAGGTATCTGTTTTGATAATGGAAGTGGTTTTAATTCAGGTAGTTATGTTACCGTCCCTGATAGAGCGGGATATATCGTTCCGCTTAAGAATTCTACTGAGGTTCCTGTATTTAAGTCTTTGCCAAAGTCCTTCGATTATTGGACCAATGTCTCAGAACCGAAGTACACTAAAGATGGATTTGATAAAGGAAAATCGGTTGTGAAATTTGATTCAGATGCAAATATTGTTTATGGCTATTTTGAGGTCAATACAGATAAACTGATTTATTCGGAGGGTGATTTCATCCGTCTTCATCCTGGAATTTTGGCTAACCTCGCCATCGGAATCGATACTGACGGCATAAAGGAAGGACAGGGCCCTGGCTGGATGTTCAGTAATAAAGGATATGATGTCGTTCTGAACGGTAAAGCATCGAGCTACACATTTACTGACAAGAAAGGCTGGGATTATGCTGAGTGGGGAGGTTGTGCAAGTACAATTACTGTAGACGGAGTTGCTACCAAATATAAAGATTTCGGAGAAAAATTTCCGGATTACACTATTACACCTTCAGTTTGGTCGCCGAAAGTATATGATATGACCACAAAAGCTGATAACTGGGGAAAAACCGTTCTTGCCGGTACAGATGGCGTTGATGATATAGCGACAGGTAAAGGAGAATGGAACAGTGAGACCAAAACATTCAAATACTCGTTTGTGCTGAACAGGGAGAAACTCGGGATCTATGGCAAAGAGGAGCTTGAGATAGGAGTTGCATTTAATTTCAACTATACAGGATTTGTTTGTATCCCAAGCCGTGCCGGCTTCACCATCAAACTCAACAACTAATCATCAGAAAGCATGAAGAGAAACATTATAGCGGCAGCGATGGTTTGCATCGCGCTTATGGCGGGGCAAAAGAGTCTTCCTGCGCGGTCT
>OQVU01000808.1_pt1 | contig 12171 bp, 8 predicted proteins | sample 1691611 | NCBI WGS metagenome assembly OQVU01 (sample SAMN03418272, study PRJEB22391) | human gut metagenome | biome: human-gut; feature: organic feature; material: feces | host: Homo sapiens | place: Tanzania | collected 2013-01
GGAAATGAATATCACATTTGCGGGCCATATAGTTACGCATAAGTCCTGCCGTGCCTATTTCCATTTCATAAAAATCGCTGTCGCTGTAATCGGGGAAATTTGCGCCGAATATCTGCTTTAATTCCGCCGTAGTGTGCAAATAAATGTATTCCGCCGTGTCGGGGACTGAATAAGCTTCAATATATATTTCTCTCAGATTTTCATTCAGCTCCGTGAGAGTAAGCTGGAGTGAGGTTTCCACCGCATAAGCAAAAACTGGCGGCAAATTTTGATCCGCAATGCTCCTTGCCACGCTGAACTGACCGCTGAACATTGTTTCGACTAAATCAAGTAAAATTTTGTCCTTAGTCGGGAACAAATTCAGATAGCTTCCCCTTGCGACGCCGGCTTCGTCAACGATTTGGCTGACCGAGGTATTCTTATACCCCTGCTCCAAAAAAAGACGGACGCATGCGGTCAGGATTTTTCTCTTTGTCTCACTGCTGTTTCTTCTCAATTATAGCACCTCTTAATAATTATATTGGTATATATACCAACAATATCATATAAGAAGTAAAAAATCAAGCAATTTTTTGAGATTTTGCGGCACGCAGAACGACATAATTTTATCAAGGCAAGCTCAAACAAAAAAGTTGCGCAAAGGCGTGCTTTATGATAGACTAAAATATAGGATATTTCATTTTATTTTGTTCTATATTGAATTTTCGAGCAAAAAGCGTTATGAGGAAGCGAGGCGTTACCCCGTGAAGCGAAGCAGGAAGCAAATACTTTGTGCGATATTCGTTTTTGCGATTATTGCGGCGGCTTACGGCTGCCGTACACTTGCACGGCTCGATATCGGCGGCAAAGAATACAATTTCATCCGTGCAGGGCTTTATTTGCTGCTGTTTTCCGCATGGGGCTTTTCTCTTGACAGGCGCATAATTCAAAAGCAGGTACTTCATTATCTGCGTATGATTTCTGCGCTTATTATTATTTGGCTTTCCTTACGCACCGTGAAATATGAGCTTGTCAGCGATCCCACCGCATCAAGATATTTATGGTATCTTTATTATCTTCCCATGCTGTTTATTCCGCTGTTCGGAGTGTTTATCGCCATGACGTTGGGAAAATCCGAAAACTACCGTCTTACGAAAAAAACGGGTATGCTTGCGATTATCCCGTCGGTGCTTTTCTTATTTGTCATTACAAACGACCTGCACCAATTTGTATTTGCATTCAACGGTGCTCCGAGTAATCCGAGCAACGGCTTTACACACCAACCGATTTACTATGCCTGCCTTGTGTGGATTGTCGGCTGTATGACCTTTACATTAGCCTGCCTGTTCAAGAAAAGCCGTATTCCCTACGGCGACAAAAGGCGGCTGACTCCGTTTTTGTTCGGCTGTGCAATTGTTATGTACGGTCTTTTATACCTGTTGGGCTTTGGGTTTATACGCCGTTGGCTCGGAGATATGAACGTAACCTTTTGCCTTTTGTATGCGGCGATTTACGAAAGCTGTATTCAATGCAGAATGATACAGTCGAACGACAACTATGATGAGTTGTTCCGCATTTCGGGAATAGGCAGTTACATAGCAGACAGCGACGGCAATATCATTTTACGCTCCGACAGCGCAGAAAATATCGCAGAGCTTCCCATCCTCGAAAAGCCCGTTATATATCACGGAAATATGCGTGTCTCCTCCGCAAAAATAAGCGGCGGATACGTTGTTTGGCAAACGGATGTCGGCAGGCTTATGGCGTTGCAAAAAAGGCTTGACGTTACACGGGGAGAACTTGAGGAAAACAAAAAGGCTCTCGAAGAGGCGTACCGTGTAAAAAAAGAGCTTCACGAGCTTCGTGAGAAAAACCGAATATACGACACGCTTGAAATAAAGGCGAAAAAGCAGAGCGACTCCTTGAGTGCTATGCTTGAAAGCTGTAAAACCGCAGACGAGGCAGAGGCGACACGGCTTTTCAAAGAAATTACCGTTATCGGCTCATATATCAAGCGATTTGCAAACCTGAATTTCCTCGGTGCAGAGTATGAACTGCTTCCGAAGCAGGAAATACGCCTCACGTTTGATGAAACTGTGCGAGCTTTGAGCTTCTACGGCGCACAGGCGGCGGCTATATATCAGATGACAAAGCCTATGAACTGCGACGCCGCAATTTTCTTCTATGAATTTTTGGAAAACGTCATTGAAAAGGCTCTCGACGGCTTGCAGTCGATTGTAATTACCGTTTTTGACGGCGAAATGCGATTGTCGGTTGAATGTGATACCGATTTTCCCGAATTTATCTCCGAGCGTTGCTCTGTTATTTTTGAGGACGGCTCGTGGCTTATATCGGTACGTTACGGAGGTGAGGGCGATGCCTAAAATTAAGCTGTTGCGCCGAAACGCAGTAAAAGAGGGCTTTGACAGACTGCCGCTTGCCGTTTGCTTTTTCAACACAAAGGGTATTCCCGTTTTGTGCAATTTGCAAATGTACCGCCTGAGCCGATATTTGCTCGGAAGCGATTTGCAATATCTCGGCGAAATGGAAATGGCTTTGAATTCTCCGCCGACGGGCGTTACGCCGACCAAACGCACGGAAAGCACCTATATTTTCCCCGACAAAACGGTGTGGCAGTTTGAAAAAAGCGTTGTTACCGACGGCAAGGGAAGCTCATATATCCGTCTTATGGCGGCGGACGTTACGGAGCTTCACAATGCGTTGCTCATGCAGGAGCAGGAAAACAAGCAGCTGCGAAAAGATGCAAGGGAGCTTGCCGAGCTGTCAGAAAATGCGCAGGCGGTTGCACGTGAAAAGGAACGGCTTTCGGCAAAATCAGCCTTGCACGACAGCCTTGCCGCTTGCCTTACCGTTACAAAGCAGTATGTCGGCGGAAATCTCAAAAGCGTATCCCGTGAGCAGATTATAAGCGAGTGGGAGCACAGTATCGCCTTTCGCAATATGGGTAAAATGACCGCAAAGGAGCGACTTTTATCGCAGGCTGAAAAAAGCGGCATTAAATTGCGAGCCGACGGCGTGAAATTGCCCGACGAATATTCGGATATTTTGTATTCCGCAATAGTCGTAACGTTGAACAATGCCGTGCAGTATGCGAAAGCGACGGAGCTTCATATAACCGTAACGCAAAGCGAAAATTATTATATTATTTTAATCAGAAATGACGGCATATCTCCCGAAAAGGAGATTGTCGAGGGCGGAGGACTTACAAATCTGCGCCGCAAGGTCGAAAAAACGGGCGGATATATGCGTGTGCAGAGCTTACCCGACTTTGTACTGCGTATAGGCGTGCCGAAGCTGTAAATATCATAGGGGGTATTTATGAAAAAAGTATTGATAGTCGAGGATCAGGCGCTTGCAAGGAGCTATCTTATTTCCTGCGTTGAAAAATGTTCCGATTGCGAGGTTGCGTGTGCGTTGACCTGCGCCGAAACAGCACCCCAAAAATGCGACGAGGGCGATATTGCGCTTGTGCTTATGGATATTTGCACGGAGCGAGACTCGGACGGTCTTGCCGCCGCAGAGAAAATTAAAAAAAGCCATCCGAGCATAAAGGTCGTTATGGTTACCTCTATGCTTGAGGGGCGATTTCTTGACAGGGCGAAGCAAATCGGCGCAGACAGCTTTTGGTACAAGGACGCACCCTCGGAGGATTTGGTAAGCGTTATCGAGGGTACGCTTGCAGGCAAGGCATATTGGCCCGACAGTACGCCCCACGTTCAGCTCGGGCGTGCGCTTTCGTGCGATTTATCCGATCAGGAGCTTGAAACCCTGCGTTTACTGTGCGAGGGCAACAGCAATGCGGAAATTGCCGAAAAGCTGAATATTGCGGAGTCGTCGGTACGCACCTATATAAACCGTATGCTTACGAAAACGGGCTATGAAAGCCGCAATCGCTTGGTTATAGCCGCCGTCAGCAAAAGGCTTATCGTGCCGAGAAATCAGCTTGACCCCTCACAGGAAATATAAAAAACGGCAGTCAAGACTGCGTGTTCACAATTTGTTTACAATTACAGGCTCATTTGTCCTCACTTTTGAGGACAGACAGAGCCTTTTTTATTTGATACAATAAAGTTGCAGGAATATACTTATTTGCCATCGAAGGGAGGGTAGTGCGATGCAGAAAATAATAGTAGATATGCAGAACTTCCTGTTTGCCGATGCGGTTGCGACCGCCTTTGAAAATTCGGATTACGACATTGAGGTCGTAAGTGCCGAAACCCCCGATGATACGGCAGAGCTTTGCAGGCTGTATAAGCCCGAGGTACTGATTATGGAGGTTACGGGCTACCCTCCGTGGCGATTAAGCGAACGGTTGAAGCTTCGGGAAACGGTGCTCTCGGAGTGTCCCGAATGTAAGATTGCTCTTATCGTTGACTCGAACACCGAGAAGCAGACGGCAAAGGCAATCAGAGACGCAAAGAAAAACGGCATAATCGACCAGTTTTTCTACGGCTCTATGACGGCGGAATACTTAATGGATCAAGTGTACGCCATGTAAAAGGTTTACAAAATTACAGTTCATTTCACACTAAAGGGAGGAATCGAGATGAAACCTAAAAGGGCAAGCAATAAAATAATAAGCGTGCTGCTGACGCTTATTATGCTTATCGGAATGCTTCCGCTTTCGATTATACCGACACAAGCGGCAAGCTATAACCCGTCTCCGAATTGGACGTCAGTAAGCAACAAGGACGGAAACTATTTCGGACTCGGTGTTTTACAAACATTTTTAAGAAGTCCCAACACCGAATATTTGAAGCTCACAAGTAACTTGAAATATGTCGGCGACGACGATTACAAATTGAACATAACCGTTAAAGGCGTTAAGTACCTCGACCTGAACGGTCACGCGTTGGTTTACGGTGTTGACAAACGCGATTACTCTTGGTACAACCCTTTCATAACCATAGAAGAGGGTGCGGAGCTTTATATTTATGACTCCGCAGGCAAGGGCGGTTATATTCATTATGAGGGCAAGCTGACCAGCAAGGATGATGAAATCCAGCGAACTCTCATAACTGTTAATAAAGGCGGAAAGCTTGTGGTCAACGGCGGACAGCTTGAGGCAGGTCGTTCAAAGGAAATTTACGGCAAATGGTATTCGGACGATGACACATACACAGGAAATATCCGCCACCAAATTGTCGGATATGCAGTCAAGATTAACGGAAACGGTACAGCCATAATCAACGGCGGCGAATTCTACGGCAGAGGAGATGATTACGCTGCCATTTACGCCGACAATAATTCAACCCTTATTGTCAATGACGCATATATACAGGGTGCGGGCTGTGCACGCGGTATATCATGTCTCAGAACCAAAAACGTTTTTATTCGCAGTGTAGAAATCGACACAACAAAGGTTGACCGTTATGCAGATTTTGGCGGCGGCGGCAGCTACGAATCCAGATATAAATACGGCGAATACGGTATGGCAATCAACGGAAAGTTAAGTGACTATGTTGTAGGCAACGTAAAAATCACACAATCAGACCCGTATGAAAAGAATTTTGCCGGACGCAGAGTTCATCAGTACGCAACCGTTACACCGGCAGAAACACCTGCAAATGTCGGCTTGCAGTTGCAAGACCCCGGTTGGTCAACGTTTTCAACCGACACCACCAACCTCGTTACAGCCGCGGAAAGACGTGTAAGCATCAAGGACGACTTCACACCGCATTACAGCGGCTATGAAACCGAATTGTCCCGGGATTACAATAACAATACGGACTATACGATACTTTCCGAATGGCAGATTTTTGACAAAAACGGCAAAACAGCGGTAAGTAACCATCAGTCCTCTCAAGCCTCAAGCTATGCAGGCTTGACGAAGTCGATTGATATGCGTAAATTTAAGGCTGTCAACGGCACGGACGCATTAAAGCTCACAAACGGCGAATTGTATGTGCTCCGCCTGACAATTTACGAAATTTGGCGTGGCTACACAAAACAGATGGCGATAACACGAACTGCCGAAATGAACTTCGGCGCAGCTCCCGACCTGTCGGGTCTTGACTTCGGTATATCCGCACAGCAGGACAGATCGGGCACAACCTTCAGCGTTAATGTTACACCGTCCGAGACAAACGGCGTATTGCCGTACCTGCTCAATCGGTCAATCACATACGGATATGAATTGCCCAACAGCTCGGCAGGCAATGTTTTAATGGAAGAGTGTAGGTATTCCTCAACCTTTGATACCGTTTCATTCGGTAATTTGCCGACAGGTAAGCAGACTATTGTCGCTCGCTTGCAGGGTAATGACGCTTTCGGCTTCAAGCAGGAATTTACCGCCCGACAAAACATATTCGTTATGCCTCGAATCAGATTAGGCTTACCAAGCGGAGAATGGACATATTCATTACAACCCGGCGACACATACGATACTATAAGCTACCACGAATATCGATTGAGAGCCGTCAGCTCCGAAGAGCTTGCTTCGGCAGGTCTTTCAAGCTCGGCTATATCGTGGGAAATGTGGAACAGCACACAGGGCAAGTGGGTTAATGCCAACAGCGGTATAAGCGGTGTCAGCAAAATATCCACAGGCGAGCTTAAACTTACAGACGGTCGCTCGGGCGCTTACCGTGCAAAGGTTTATTACAACGGTCAGTGGTGGTATTCTCCGCAGGCATTTACCTTTGTCGGCAAGGACTACGGCTCAACGCATAAAATCACGGCAACGGTTGACAGAACGGAAATGGAAAATACCAAAGCAAACGCCGCTACCGTATCAATTATGCCGAACTTCGACGGTGCCGATTGGGGCAAGCGTTGGCACGCATCTCTTATCATATATGAGGGCAACGTTCCGGCAGAGGCTTTTGAAAAATTCAAAAAGTCCTCATCTGCGCAGGTTCTTCCCGACGGCGGAATTCGCATATCCTTCCCTGCGACAAAATTTACATCAAATAAAGACGCATCTGTTCAAAAGCTAAGCACGTGGTCAATCTTCCTGCTTCAAGGGGAGAAGATCCCTACGGGCAAATACACCTTTGTTCCCTATGCAGAGGTTGAGAACACAAGCTACTCCGTCAAGGGTACGCCCTTCACGATAACCGTAAACAAGCGTATAACAGGTATGGATATTACGGCGGACGGTAAAAATGCTACCAACGGCAAGGGCACCACGGTTGACGATGCGCCAAAGGTTGTTATGGATACCTCAACCAACAAGATGAGGCTCAACAAGATTTACACGCCCATAGACGCAAATCTTCCAAACAAAAATGTTACTACCACCTGGTCATCAAGCAATACGAACATTGCAACCGTTGACTCAGGCGGCGTTGTTACCGCAAAACGCCCCGGTACCGTTACAATAACGATGACTCACAAGGGCAAAATCGGTACGGAGGAAGTAAGCTACACCCGTTATCTAAAGGTAGTTGTTCCCATAGCAGAGGTACAATTCAGCGGCCCCGATTGGTATAAGCAGCTCGGTAAAACCTACAAGGACGTTCAGCTGAACATTACAAAGGTACGCTGTGCCAACGGCGAATGGCTTGACGGCTCAACATATTTGACAAGTAAGCTCGTTTCAAAGGGCACAAGAGACGGAAGCAACAACTCTGTCGGCAGCGTTTATAATGATAAGGTTGCATACAACGACAACTATCGCATTTACTATGAGCTGACCCCGAAACAGGGCTATCAGTTCCAACTCAAAGACGCTGCGGAATTCGGTAATTACTATATCACTAACGATATGAAGCTTAAAATTACCCGAGTGGACTCAACAGATATGAACACCGCCGCAAATCAAGGCTATTTCGCTTTGAACTACAACGGACACTACTATGTACCCAAATATGATACAGAGGAAGCATATCAGGCTCACAACTGCGGTATTTCAATCACGGAGGATCTCCCCTGCCTGCGTGATCCGTCGGCTGTGTATATCGACACGGTTGCGGTTGAAACTGACGAGCCGAAGGAGGGCGACCTTCGTTACGGCGGAGAAATCCCCGAAAGCGACGACGAGCTTCAAAAGTTGGGCACAGCCTACCATTCTATCAATATGAATAACGCTCGCATAATTACAATGATGGGCGAAAAAACGGTAGACGGTCAGGATTTAATCAGTCTCTATCGCAGTATAAACTATAAGCTCAAAACTCCGCTTGTGGGCGGCGGTACTCCCTTTACGCCGCTCGCAGAGGGGGAGGCTTCAAACAATAACTACGGTATTGAATTTTCGAACATTCTTTACGAAACAGGTGCAGACGGCTATCCGACAATCAGCCGTACAAACCTTGAAAACACACGTTACGAAGCGGCGACCTACGCTCACTCTCTCAGGCTTTTTGCAGGCAACACAGGACAGGACGGCAAGACCTACTACTTCGCCCCTGATGTTAAGCTGATAATCAACGGCAGAGAGGTACAGCTTATAGACAAGGACGGCACAAGCAGCGGATATTCCAATGCTTCCGACATAACGGCAACCTACTATGTAACAGCCGACCCAAGACCTGCATTCGTAAACGGTACGGTATCGGGACTTACGGCACCCACAACAGACGAAATCCCTGCGACGACAGATGACCTTACCGTAATCGGAACGGACTCAAAGGGCGTTACCACGGATAAAATGTACGCTTCGGGTCTTGTTTGGTTCATTGACAAGAACGGAAACGGAAAATGGGACGAGGGCGAAACCTGTACCGCAGGCAACGGTCTTGCCGACGACGGAAAATTCTTAGGCGGTAAAGATTACAGCGCATATGTAATGCTCTCCGCCGAAGCAGAGGACGGACGAATAGACAACACGGCGTTCACTCTCAAATTAAGCGACGTCGCAACGCCCCTCAGCACAACCGAAGCAAAGGGCGCTTACAAATTCCCGAAAACGCAGTATATTCCGCCTGTGCTCAAGTTGACGGCTACGGGCACTCAATTAGGTGCTAAAATCGACAAGGCATTGGGTACGGAAAACTTCGCAGGCTTCGTTTACGGAGTTGACACGCTCAAAACAGGCACGGCACTTGCCGACTGCCTGACCGCAGACCTCGGCTTGGTTGAGGTTACCGCTAACGCTAACGGCGTATTGTCAACAGGCGCTTCAATTCTCCTGAAGGATAAGGAGAAAAAGGTTTATGAAACCTACTCATACGTTTACTTCGGAGATATTAACGGAGACGGTGCGATTGACGCATTCGACGCATTTGCGTTAGACAAGAGCATAAACAACCACTCAACGCTCGGCGACGCCTCCGCAGTAGCGGCAGACGTCAACGCAGACGGCGAAATCACAATCGCAGATATATCCTTGATTATGACTGCTTCCGTCAGCAGCGAGGATGTAATTTCACAGGCAAGATAACTGACATTTGACCTTGTCGGTTATCGGGTAAAAACGAGGGTGTCGGGCAGCTTGCTCGGCACCCTTTGAAATTGTAAAAATTTTGATTTGAAAATGCACGAATAAAACGGCAAAGCCTGCACAAGCTATAATATCATCTATGGGAGGTGATATTATGGAAAATACAGGCGTTAAGTGCGACGTATGCGAGTGTGTTCACAACACCAACGGCTGCGGCTGTAACAAGACCGTCATTGAGGTAACTCATGATTGTTCATGCACAAATGAAAAGGTGCAAAACCCTCATTTCTGCAAGAGCTATGAAATGAAATAATCAATGAACGCAAAAAAACGGAATGTGAAACTCAAATTTCACATTCCGTTTTGTTTGTTTTACGGCTTTTTGCCGTTTTCGTTCCTTTTTGAGAGCGTACACGTCGAGCAATCGCCCGAACAGCCTACGCATTTGCCTTTTTTTCGACATTTTACGATATAAATAATTGCCGCCGCAACCGCTATCGCCAAAATCGAAATTACGATAATATCTGCCCTGCTCATACTATAAGACTTCCTATGCTATACACTATGAACGCCGCAAGATACGCTACCGCACATTGCATAAACACAACTCCGACGGTTTTTGCCCGTGAGCCGAGCTCCTTTTTAATTGTTGCGACAGCCGCTACGCACGGTGTATAAAGAAGCGTAAACACAAGGAAGCTGACAGCCGAAAGTCCGTTAAAGATACTCGGAAGAACAGTTCCCAATTCCGCTGTTCCCGTGTTCATAAGCACCGACAGGGTACTTACAACGGCCTCTTTTGCCGTAAAGCCCGAAATCAAAGCCGTTACAGCTCGCCAATCGCCAAATCCAAGCGGTGTGAATATGGGTGCTATAAATTTGCCCACCATAGCAAGCAAGCTGTCTGCGCTGTCGTCAACGACATTGAGCCTTGTATCAAACGACTGCAAGAACCAAATTATAATCGTCGCAAGGAAAATTACCGTAAAGGCTCTTTGCAGGAAATCACGTGCCTTTTCCCATAAAAGCAGGAAAACGCTTTTCGGCGACGGCATACGGTAATTCGGAAGCTCCATTACAAACGGTACGGGCTCGCCCTTGAAAGCGGTCTTTTTAAGTATCAAAGCCACGATTATACCGAGCACGATACCCGTTACATAAAGCCCTATCATAACAAGCGCACGGTATTTTGCGAAAAATGCCGCCGTAAACACCGCATATATCGGAATTTTCGCCGAGCAGCTCATATAAGGCGTTAAAAGTATTGTCATTTTACGGTCACGGTCAGACGAAAGAGTCCTCGTTGACATTATTGCGGGAACGGAACAGCCGAAGCCGATAAGCATCGGTACAAAGCTTCTGCCCGAAAGTCCGATTTTTCGAAGAAGCTTGTCCATAACAAAAGCAACTCTTGCCATATATCCCGTGTCCTCAAGTATCGACAGGAAGAAAAACAGCGTAACGATTATCGGCAAGAAGCTCAAAACACTTCCCACGCCTGCGAATATGCCGTCGATAATCAGGCTGTGCACAACGGGGTTAATTCCGTATGCCGTAAGCCCTTTATCGCACAAATTTGTAAGAGCGCCTATGCCGAGTGAAAGCAAATCAGAAAGTTTTGAGCCGATAACGTTAAACGTAAGCCAGAACACAAGGAACATAACGCCGAAGAACACCGGCAGGGCGGTATATTTGCCCGTAAGCACCTTGTCCATCTTAACGCTTCGCTTATGCTCACGGCTCTCATTGCATTTTACGACCGACTGCGTCACGGATTTTTCAATAAACGTATATCGCATATCGGCAAGAGCAGCGTTGCGGTCAAGACCCGTATCGTGCTCCATTTCAACTATGCTGTGTTCAATGAGCTCTCGCTCGTTTTTGTCAAGCTCAAGCCTGTCGGCAAAGTATTCATCGTCGCCCTCAATAAGCTTTGTAGCGCAAAATCTCGGCGGAACGGATATGTTGCGTGCGTGATCCTCGATTACATGCGCAACTGCGTGAATACAACGGTGCACAGGACCGTCCGAACAGAAGTCTATCCTCTTTGGCAAAATGCGATTTTTCGCAACATACACCATTTTATCCGAAAGCTCGGAAACGCCCTCATTCTTTGCGGCGCTTATCGGGATTACGGGAACGCCGAGGCTCTCGCTGAGTTTTTTGACGTCAACCGTGCCGCCGTTCGCTCTGACCTCGTCCATCATATTGAGCGCCACGACCATCGGCAAATTAAGCTCCAAAAGCTGCAACGTCAAATAAAGATTCCTCTCAATATTCGTAGCGTCAACTATGTTGATTATGCCGTCTGGCTTTCCGTCAAGTATAAAATCCCGTGAAACTATTTCCTCTTGCGTATAAGGTCTTATTGAGTAAATACCCGGGAGATCGACAACAGAGCAATTTTTCGTGCCCTTAATGTCGCCCATTTTCTGATCGACCGTAACACCCGGGAAATTGCCGACGTGCTGATTTGAGCCTGTCAGCGCATTAAAAAGTGTTGTTTTGCCACAGTTTTGGTTACCTGCAAGTGCAAATATCATTTATAGTCTGTACCTTTCATATATAATTATATCTTTTCAACCTCTATAAGTCTTGCGTCCGCTTTTCGAAGCGTCAGTTCAAAACGCAGTCTGAGCGCACCCTCTCCGCCCACGGTTTTTATAATCGCCGTTTCTCCGTTTTTAAGCATATCAAGAGTCATTTTCATTCCCCCGAAACCTTATAAATTTTGCTTTCTTATTATTGTATAATGTTAGCACAGCCCCACTTTTATTGTCAACAGTTAAAGCTATATTTCAAAGCAAAAATATCGAACAGACAGCAGACGGATTTTTGGCGGCTCG
>OQVU01000810.1_pt1 | contig 12168 bp, 7 predicted proteins | sample 1691611 | NCBI WGS metagenome assembly OQVU01 (sample SAMN03418272, study PRJEB22391) | human gut metagenome | biome: human-gut; feature: organic feature; material: feces | host: Homo sapiens | place: Tanzania | collected 2013-01
AAACAGAATTGACTATGTAAAAATGCTTTCCGATCGTGCCGTTGAGTATCATAACGGAATTTCAAAAGGCAAAGAAGAGCTGAAAATCCGTTATCTGTCAGGGTATGAAGCCTCCGAGAATGATACGGTCGGTGAAATTTATGAAAAACTCAAGTGTAAACTTGAAAAACACAAGAGTGACGATATAAGGACGGGTTTTACAAATTACGGTCCTCATCGTGATGATATTGAAATTATAATAAACGGTAAAAATGCCAGAGTTTTTGCATCTCAGGGACAACAGCGAAGTGCGGTTCTGTCGCTGAAGCTTGCCGAGGCGTCTGTATTGCGTGAAAGAATGGGCGAAGAACCCGTTATTTTGCTTGACGATGTGCTTTCTGAGCTTGATGCAAAAAGACAGGATTTTTTACTCAACGAACTTCGCGGATGTCAGGTGTTTATTACCTGCTGTGAAAAGTCGAATAAAGAACAGCTTAAAGACGGAAAAATCTTTCTGCTGAACAACGGAGAGGTGAGCTGATGTATCTTCATCTCGGACAGGACACCGTTATCACAACCGAAACGGTTATCGGAATTTTTGATATGGACGAGTGTACCGTGTCAAAAAAGACAAGGGATTATCTTACTGCCGCCGAAAAAAGAGGCAGAGTTGTAAATGTTTCGTTTGAATTGCCGAAATCCTTTGTTGTCTGTGAAAAGAACGGCAAAATTACCGTTTATATCAGCCAGCTTTCATCAAAAACACTCATAAAAAGAAGTCAATCTCCCTATAAGGAGCTTATGTACCGTTGATACGGATATAAAAAGGAGTTCTGTGTATGAAAATGAGAAAATGCCCCTACTGCGGAAGAAGAATTTCATATACCTCATCGTTTGCAAGCAGAAGAAAAGCAGAATATATCTGCCAAAAGTGCGGAAAAGAGAGCAAGGTTGCAGTTGATAAGAAGATAATTTTGTTTTTTATTGTTGCTGTGGTAATTTCTCTTGCAATAATGGCAGGTTGGATTCTTGCAGGTCTTGTGAGCAATCCTCTCGGAATTTTACTCGTTGCGATTCCGCTTATAATTTTTACGGTAGCTTCACCGAGCTTTGTTCACTATGAGCCGTACAAGAAATACCGTAAGTCTATGGAGGCAAAAAAAGCAGGCATCGCTTATTCCGACAATCTTCTTACCTCGGAACTTGACGAGGATGAAAACTATACTTTTCCGAGTATCACTCCTCAGCAGAATGATACTGATGATAATTTTGAAATCAACACGGATGTATTTAACAAAATCAGAGCCGAAAGAAATGCCGCAAGACAAAGACTTGATTCAAATGAGATTTCTTCCGATTCATCGTCTTTTGAAAAGCAGGAATATGTTTCCGTGATTAACAATACAAGCGAGAATCATGCGTCAAGCGGAGCAACACTCAAAAAGATTCACTCCGAAATGCCCCAGCACCATGCGGTGAACAGAAGCAGACACTACATAAATTCCGAGGAAGCTTCGGAAAATAAAAAAACGGATGACGGCAACCGTTATTCCGTGAACAGAAAGTTTTAACGGGTGATATTGTGTTCAGACTGCCCGTATGCCCGCATTGTCACGCAATTTATCGTTACGGTGATGCAAGGAAGAGCTTAAATACAAAAATTCACACCTGCTATCACTGCAAAAAGCAGTTCAAAACCTCATTTTCGGGACTTTGGATTTTATTTTTGATTGCAGTTGTGATAGGAATTCTCGTCAATATCTTTGAAATGACGGCTTTTTCAGGCACAAATGTGATAGCGTTGATGATTACAAATATCGTACTTATACTGTTTTTTCTGCTTTTTGTGCCGTTTTTTACAAAATTCAGAAAATTCGGAGCAGACGCTCAAAAAAGCGAAAATATTCAAATATCAAAAAAGCAGCAGAAAAAACAAACGAACAAAAACGCTGTTCGTTCATCGAATAAACGGAGGTAAGTGTTTTGGATAATCTTGAAAACAACGAAAATATGAATGAAAATATTGATGAAACCAACGAAAATATAAACGAGGAAGCTATTGATGAAGCCTACGAAAAAGAGATTGAGGCTGAAAAATTGGTTGAATTTGACGGTGAATCAGAGGGTATGGAGCTTTCAAAGGTTGAACAGGAATACGGTGCAGATGAAATTCAGGTTCTTGAAGGACTTGAGGCTGTAAGAAAGCGTCCGGGTATGTACATCGGTTCAACAGGACCGAGAGGACTTCACCACCTTGTTTACGAAATCGTAGATAACTCAATTGACGAAGCACTTGCAGGTTATTGTACAAAAATTGATGTTGTCATCGAAAAGGGCGATATAATCAGAGTAACCGATAACGGCCGTGGTATTCCTGTCGGTGTCAACAGCAAAACAGGACTCCCTGCCGTAACGGTTGTATTCACAGTTCTCCACGCCGGCGGAAAATTCGGCGGAGGCGGTTACAAGGTTTCGGGCGGTTTGCACGGCGTAGGTGCGTCTGTTGTAAACGCACTTTCCGAGTGGCTCGAAGTCAAGGTTTGTGACGGCGAGGATGTTTACTTCCAGCGTTATGAAAGAGGAAAAATTGTAACAGACCTTCAAAAAATCGGCAAGTCTGATGTTAAGGGTACGGAAGTACGCTTTAAAGCCGACCCTGAAATTTTTAAAGAAACCACGGTTTACGATTACAGCGTTTTGGAAAGAAGACTTCGTGAACAGGCATTTCTCAATGCAGGTGTTCACATTGAGCTTCGTGACGAGCGTGACCTTGAAAATATTATTCAGAATAATTTTGTCTATGAGGGCGGTATCAAGAGCTTTGTCGAGTATATTCACAAAAAGCGTTCTCTTGAAGTTATTCATCCAGATGTAATTTACTTTGCGTCAAGAAACGCAGATGACACGATTGCGGTTGAAATTGCACTCCAGTACAACGAAAGCTACAACGAAAATTTGCTCACTTTTGCAAACAACATTCATACAACCGACGGCGGTACTCATGAAGAAGGCTTCAAAAGAGCACTCACCTATGTTATGAATGACTATGCAAGAAAGTTCGGAAAACTGAAGGACAATGATAAGAACCTCAGCGGTGAAGATGTTCGTGAAGGACTTACCGCAATTGTCAGTGTAAAGCTCAAAGAGGCTCAGTTTGAAGGACAGACCAAGGCAAAACTCGGTAATACCGAGGTAAGAGCAATGGTTGACCGCCTCATGAGGGATAAGCTTTCTGTTTATCTCGAAGAAAATCCTGCTGTTGCAAAGGTAATTTTTGAAAAGGCGCTTGCGTCATCAAGAGCAAGAGAGGCTGCAAGAAAAGCAAGGGAAAATGCAAGAAGAAAATCTCCGCTTGACTCCGCACAGCTTCCGGGTAAGCTTGCCGACTGCCAGTCAAAAGACAGCAGCGAAACAGAAATCTTCATAGTCGAGGGTGATTCTGCGGGCGGTTCAGCAAAGGGCGGCCGTGACAGAAGAATTCAGGCTATCCTCCCTCTTTGGGGTAAAATGCTCAATGTTGAAAAAGCAAGAATTGACAGAGTTTACGGAAATGACAAGCTTATGCCCGTTATCACTGCACTCGGCACAGGCATAGGTGATGAATTTGATATTGCAAAGCTCAGATACGACAAGGTTATCATTATGGCGGATGCCGATGTTGACGGTTCGCACATCAGAACCCTTCTTTTAACTTTCTTTTTCAGATATATGCGTCCGCTTATCGAAGATGGCCATGTTTACATTGCTCAGCCGCCTCTCTTTAGGATTTCAAAGGGCAAAGAGCATAAATATGCGTATTCGGACCTTGAGCGTGACCAAATTCTGGCTCAAATTGAGGGTAAAACCGAAGTTCAGCGATACAAAGGTCTTGGTGAGATGGACTCCGAACAGCTTTGGGAAACAACAATGAATCCCGAAACAAGACTTATGCTCCGTGTTGATCTCAGCGATGCAGAACAGGCAGACGAAACCTTCACAATTCTTATGGGTGACAAGGTTGAGCCGAGAAGAGATTTCATTGAGAAAAATGCAAAATATGTACAGAATCTCGATGTCTGATATATTACGATAAACCAAAATTTTAAAAACGGGGTGATTTTATGCACGCAAGAACAAAAGTTACAGTTCGTTACGCAGAAACGGATAGAATGGGAATTGTACACCACTCAAATTATCCGATTTGGTACGAAATAGCAAGAAATGACTATATCAAAATGTTCGGAATCAGCTACACAGACATGGAAAATGCAGGTGTAATGACTCCCCTTTTGAACCTGAGTTGTCATTTTGGAATCCCTGCCCTTTATGAGGACGGGCTGATTATCCGCACTTGGGTGCAGACTATCACAGCCGCAAGGATTATTTTTACATACACGGTAAAGCGTATTGAAAAGGACGGTTCGGAAACCGAACTTGGCTACGGCACAACCGAACACGGTTTTGTAGATTCCAAAACATTCCGTCCCACAAGCATAAAAAAACGCTTTCCGAAACTCTACGAAGATATTTCAGCCGCAGTAAAACACTTCTAACAGCGAGTCGCCGGCAGCGTGTCGCTGCACCCAAAATCATATTATTATAAATTATTGAACAGACAGTAACAAGAGCTTGAAAAGCGAGGAAAGAATATGGATAACGAACAGAATCAGAACAAGGATTCGAGAATTATTGATGTCGATCTGCAAAATGAAATGAGAAAAAGCTTTTTGGACTACTCCATGAGCGTTATTGTTTCCCGTGCGTTGCCCGATGTCAGAGACGGTTTGAAACCTGTTCACAGAAGAATACTCTATACAATGAATCAAATCGGTCTTGATCCGTCAAAGCCGTACCATAAGTGCGCCGACACGGTAGGTCAGGTGCTTGGTTCGTATCACCCTCACGGTGACGCCTCGGTTTATGACGCAATGGTTCGTCTTGCACAGGATTTTTCCATGAGATATATGCTTGTTGACGGTCACGGTAACTTCGGTTCGGTGGACGGTGATCCGCCTGCCGCTTACCGTTATACAGAGGCAAGAATGAGTAAAATTTCTCTTGAAATGCTCACGGATATCGAGAAAAACACGGTTGACTTTATGTCAAACTACGATGACCGTCTTAAAGAACCGACTGTTCTTCCAAGCCGTTTTCCAAACCTTCTCGTAAACGGTTCAAGCGGTATTGCCGTTGGTATGGCAACCGAAATTCCTCCGCATAACCTCGGTGAAACAATTGACGCAGTTTGTACTCTCATTGACAATCCCGATGCCGAGCTTGCAGAGATTATGGAGTGTATGCCCGGACCCGACTTTCCGACAGGCGGTATTATCATGGGCAGAAGCGGTATTCGTGCCGCCTATGCAACAGGTCGAGGAAAAATTACCGTAAGAGCCAAGACTGAAATTATCGAAGCTAAAAACGGCAGATATAAAATTATCGTTACGGAGCTTCCGTACAAGGTCAACAAAGCAAGACTTATTGAAAACATTGCCGACCTCGTAAAGGATAAGAGAATTGAGGGTATTTCAAATATCGAGGATCATTCCGACCGTAAGGGTATGCACATTGAAATTGACATCAAGAGAGACGCCTCACCTCAGATTGTTCTTAACCAGCTGTTCTCATACACGCAGTTGCAAACAACCTTCGGTGCAATTATGCTTTCTATCGTTGACGGCGAGCCTAAAATTCTTTCACTCAAGGAAATGCTCCAATGCTATATTGAATTTCAGGCTGAGGTTATTCGCCGCCGTACTGATTTTGACCTCAAAAAAGCCCGTGACAGAGCCCACATTCTTGAGGGCTTGAAGATTGCGCTTGACTTCATTGACGAGGTAATCAAAATTATCAGAAACAGCAAGGATACTGCAAGTGCAAAAACAGGTCTTATGGAGCGTTTCGGTCTTGATGATGTTCAGGCTCAGGCTATCGTTCAGATGCGTCTCGGTCAGCTCACAAATATGGAGCAGACTAAGATTGAGGATGAAATCGCAGCCCTCCACGCAAAGATTGAAGAATATCTCGAAATTCTTGCAAGCGAGCCAAGACAGCTTGAAATCGTAAAAGAAGAAATTATGCAGATTCGTAATAAATATGCCGATCCGAGAAGAACAGAAATTTGTGCTGTCAGCGGTGAGGTTGATATTGAGGATCTTATTCCGCAGGAGGAGTGCGTTCTTACACTTACACAGTTTGGATATGTAAAGCGTCTTTCTGCCGATACCTACAAAATTCAGCGCAGAGGAGGTCGCGGTGTATCGGGTATGTCACGCCGTGAAGAAGATATTGCGGCTGAAATGTTCGTAATCAATTCACACGATTATGTTCTGTTCTTTACCGACAAGGGCAGAGTTTATCGTCTTAAATGCTATGAAGTTCCCGAGGGAAGCCGTCAGTCAAAGGGTGTGAACATTGCAAACCTGATCCCGATTTCACCCGACGAAAAGGTAACTTCAATGATAAGAGTGCCTGAATTTGACGAGGAAAAATACCTTGTTATGGTCACTCGTCAGGGCATTATCAAGCGTATTGAACTCAATGCATACAATACCTCAAGAAAGGGCGGTCTTATTGCTCTTGAACTTAACGACGGTGACGAACTTGCGTGGGTAAGAATGACCGACGGTAACAGTCAGGTTATTATCGCCACCAAGAAAGGTATGGCTATTCGCTTTAACGAAACCGATATTCGTGCAATGGGCAGACAGGCTCGAGGTGTTAAGGCAATGGCTCTCAAAGAGGGCGACTGCGTAGTCGGAATGAGTGTTGTCCGTGAGGGCGGTCTTGTTCTCACAGTTTCCGAAACAGGCTATGGCAGACTTTCAAGTCCCGATGATTACCGTGTTCAGAGCCGTGGCGGTAAAGGTCTTACCAACTACCACACGGAAAAATACGGCGATGTTGCCGCTATCAAGGTGGTTAACCTTGACGATGATATTATTATCATCTCAGAAGAAGGCATTATTATCAGAATTGCCGCCGAATCAATTCGTGTTTGCGCCCGTCCTTCAAAGGGTGTAACCGTAATGAAAGTAAACGGTGACGACAGGGTTGTAACAATCGCCCGTGTTCCTCACATTGACTGTGAAGATGATGAATCAGCCGAGAGCGAAGATAACGCAGAAAACGGTGAACCGTCAGAAGCGGTTGCAGAAGAAGTTTCCGAAAATAACGAGGGTGAAACTTCTGATTCAACCGAAGAAAATACGGAAGAATAATTAGCAAAAATAAGAAAACTCCACTTTTTTAAGTGGAGTTTTTGACACATATGAAAATCTGGTGATTTGATGAAAAAAACTTTAGTTCTGATTGTAGCGGCAATCCTCATGCTTTCACTTTTCGGCTGTTCTGACGAGAAGAATGCCGATGTTTCCGGTGTAGTAGATGCGCCTGATAAATTTTCTACTCTTGATGAGGCAAAGGTAACAGAAAATCCGAACATTCGCAAAGAAAGTGAAAATGTAAACGGAATGTGCTACGCAATCACTCTTGAGGAATTTACATATAATTACAACGAAATGCTCAAAGAGGCGGGTAATCTTGATATGATTAATCCAAAGGGTTGGAAAATGCTCGGCAGTCCTCAGAATGATGCAAACGGAACGGAGTATCAGTATTATTACTATGATGCCGATAAAATCAGCTTCACAGCTTCTGTTGAAACAAAGACAAATTATATTATGAATATCGGTCTCGGAACAACAATGAGCAACTTTGTTTCGATTGAAAACGAGAAAAATAACAGCGATACAATCCTGATGAAAAGTGCCGTAATGGCTGCCGCAGTAAGCGGAATGGGCATTAATAAGGTTGATACAATTCAGGATATTTTCTATCTTACAACCTTTGAAAATACAAATGAGCTGTGGTACAACGGCAATGTCTATGCTCTCAGCACCAATGAGGATAAGGCAGACAGTGAACGCAGTACAATGCTGTTTCGCACCTTTCCTATCTCTGATGAAGTAAAAGAAAACTGGGGCATTGACGAGTATGAAAGCTATGTGGCAAACGCAACTCAGGTAACAACAAACGCAAATTAAAAATGAATTTTGCAAAAAGACAAGGCGACTATCGTTTTCGATAGCCGCCTTATAGTTTAATCTCTTCTGTTATTTGTTTTACTTTTTCTTTCTGTCAACAGCCGTTGCGGTAATGAATGCACCGCCGCCGGCAATCAGCAGGACAATCCATAAAATCATATAATCGGTATTGCCTGTTTTCGGTGAGGCTGTATTTATCGGTTTGTTTGTTTGGTCAGCAGAACTGCTTTCTGAAGAGGCAGTATTTATAGGCTTATTCGGTTGGTCGTCCGAGCTGTTTCTAAAATTGGTTACAGGAATATCAACGGCAGTCTTTTTGTAACCGCAGACGGTGCATTCCTCATGCTTTGAGCCTTTTTCGGTAGTAGTGGCTTTCCTGTCAACAATCCATTTAAAGTTGTGAGCTGTTATATCAGCCTTGTTGCCGCACTCACATTCGTGCCAATGATTTGTTTCATCATACTTCCATTCCGTACCGTACTTGTGTGTATGTCCGTCTGCGGCAGGAGTCATTGTCAGATCAGTGAGAACCCACATAGTGCCGTCGGAGCCGTCGCTCTCATCGCCTTCATAGCGCTTATAATTTACAAATTCGCCGTTGATCTTCAGCTTGGTGTTGGGTCCGAATACATAAGTGGTATTTTCGCTTTCAACATAGCCCACAGCCACCACATACACACCGTAATGATAGGTCTTTCCGGCTTCAAAAGCGGTGATTTTGTTTTCATAAGCGCCGCTGAAGAAATCTGCGGAAATCGCACCGGTTTTGCTGTCCAGCTCCCACCACGCAGCTCGCAGTACGTAGTATACATCATCGGGCACATCGCCGGTGAATACGGGTTTATCGCCGTCCTTGAAGCTGACAGTGGCGTCATTGATCTCCACCACATCAATAACTTTCACGGTGGTCGGCGTCATGGTCAATACATTCATGAACCAAATGGTTTCGCCGCTATCGTCTATACTGATCTGATCAGGTGTCAGGGTGATTTCTTCACCGTTGATATAGAGCTTTGTGTTCTTATCAAAGCGGTAGCCCTCTTCCATGCCCAAGTCGGAAATCTTAAAATATACGCCATAGGTGTAACTCTTTCCGGCTTCAAATTCCGTAATGAGCTTGCCGTTGTAACGCTCGTTCCAGTAGTCGCTGGAGGTAATGCCATAGCCACTGCCGTCATTGGCGTCCCACCGCTCATGGTCGAGATCAATAAACGGATCCACGGCGCTGGTCATAAAGCTCGGTTTGTCGCCGGCAATAAAGTTGATACGAGCACCAAAGTCAATTTTCTCTACAGCCTGACCGGGGCGCAGCTCTGTTCCATATTCAATGAGGCAGGTTTTTCCATCATCCATCACCATGACCCAGGAACCGAAGGACGGCAGACTTGCTCCGTTCAATGTGACATTTTCTGTGTTTGTCAAATTACTGTCGAAGGTATAGCCGTCTTTCGCCTGAAGTTTCACGTAATATTTGTATCTTCCGCCCTTTTCAAAGGTGCTGAATCGAACATCGCCGTCTGAATAGCAGCTTTCATCGGAATACCAATAGCCAACCGTGTGCAGGGTGTCATTGGCGTCTTTCTCATTCTTCTCCCAGCACTCGTAGGAAATATCATATTTGTCCTGATTGGTGCCTGTCTTCTTGGCCGACGCCCGTGGGGCATCACCCGGCTGATAGTCGAGTTTCACATTCTCAACATCGACGGCAGTGAGCGTGCTGTTTTGTTTGGTCGGCGTAATCGTTTTAACAGCAGGAACATACAGGTATTCCCCACTCAGACTTGACTTTACGCTTTCCCCATTCACTGTAACGGTGGTTTCGCTGTTGAAGGAATATCCATCCTTCGGCTTCAGCATAAGAAAATACACATAACGCTTGCCGTTTTCAAATTCTGTGATGGTCGGCAGAGAGCCATGCGAGCCGTTATCGGAATACCAGGCGGCAACGGGTTCGTTGTTTTCAAATTCCTGCCAACATTCATAAGCGATTTCATATTTATCGGCATCGGCATTATATACCTCTGCCGTTGCCTGCGGAGCGTCACCCGGCTGATAGTTGAATTTCACATTCTGGACAGCGGCAGAGGTGATGGTGTTCGTCGGCTGACTGTTTTCCTGCACGGTCAGGTCATAGGTATAATCATATATTTGATATTCGTGAACATCCCGAATCACTGTGAAAGTACCGGTCGCATCCGGGTGCTCATTGAAATACTGCTTTGCCGCTTCTAAATCCGAACTAAAATCAACAGGATTGCCGGATGTGGGCGTAAAAGTATAAAGAGAGGCACTCTCAAAATGATCAATAATCGGCCCCGCACTCTCATTTTCACTTGTAACGGTTCCCCTAGCTTTGTACGGTGTCTCAATCTCGGTCTGAAGATTTCCCACTGCTGTCTGCAGCACTTCGGAACTTGGGAATCCTTCTGTGATAAAATTAAACTCACCGCTGCTTTTACTTACTTGTGTGGTTTCAACCACTGCGCCATTGGAATCCTTAACGGAGACATTGGCTGTTACATTGACTTGTGTGTGATATGTGTGCTTGAAGTCATTAAGGTATGTTACTCCCTGCGGAAGGAAATCGATCTCGACCGCAAATGCCGTAATCGGCACAATTGACAGCACCATGCACAGAGCCAGCAGAACAGTCAACAGTTTTTTTGGTTTTGTTTTTTTCATATTCATCTTCTCCTTTCAACGGCTAACGCCGCATAAAATATTTTTGGCTGTATCCGTTTGGTATTATTACCGTCCGTTACCGCCATATTGGCAGGTTGGCTGTGATAAACACAACCCCGTATACCTGTCAAAGATTTCACCATTATTTTAGCATATTTTACGCACAATTTTACCATAATTCCAAAAAAGTCAATTGACTATTTTGAAATTATTCTGTAATATACTCTTATAGCATTATTGATAAACAAACTCGGTTGGAGTGATTTTTATGAAATTTTCTGAAAAATTAAATGATTATATTGAGCAGTTGTCCTGTACGGGAAAAGATATCTGTAATTTATCCGGCATTTCTGCGGCATCTCTCAGCCGATACAGAAACGGCGAACGAGTACCCGAGCTTGGAACAAAGCCTTTTGAGGATTTATGCTGTGCGCTGGCACAGATTTCCGCACAAAAAGGAAAGTTACAAATCACCGCTGACGCTGTGAAAAAAGCGTTTGTAAGCTGCGATGATTTTGTATCCACAGACAAGGAATTACTGCGGAAAAATTTCAACACACTCCTCTCTGCACTCAATGTCAATCTGACGCAGTTGTGTCAGTACACAAATTATGATGCGTCTGCCGTTTTTCGCATTCGTAACGGCTCAAGAAAGCCCGGAGATGCCGAGCGGTTTGCATCTGCGGTTGCTTCCTTTGTTACAAGAACAATGCAGACGCAGTCAGAAATCGGTGCCGTTGCCGAATTGATTGGCTGTGATATTGATGAAATTTATGATTTGTCGGTTCGATACACAAAAATAAAAAGCTGGCTTTTGAAACAGCCCGTGCAAAAAGCCGAAAGCAACAGCGTTTCAAAATTTTTAAGCAAGCTGGATGACTTCGATTTGAACGAATATATCAGGGTTATTAAGTTTGATGAGCTGAAAGTTCCGTCCGTACCGTTTCAGATTCCGTCCTCCAAGACATATTTCGGTATTAAAGAAATGATGGAGAGCGAGCTTGATTTTTTGAAATCAACCGTGCTTTCAAAATCATCAGCACCTGTAATTATGTACAGCGATATGCCGATGAAGGAAATGGCAAAGGATCCGGAGTTCCCCAAAAAATGGATGTTCGGTATGGCGATGATGCTAAAAAAAGGACTGCATCTTCATCAAATACATAATCTTGACCGTTCTTTTGATGAGATGATGCTTGGCCTTGAAAGCTGGATACCGATGTATATGACAGGGCAGATTTCTCCCTACTATTTCAAGAATGCTCCGAATGATGTTTTTCTGCATTTTTTGAAGGTGTCGGGAATTGCCGCACTTTCGGGCGAAGCTGTTGCCGGATACCATTCCGACGGCAAATACTATCTGACAAAGGTAAAGCGTGAGGTGGAATATTACCGAAAAAGAGCCGAGGAAATGCTGAAAAATGCCTATCCTTTGATTAAGACTTTTTTTGACATGTTTTTTTGCCTGCTTTTTAATCATTTT
>OQVU01000812.1_pt1 | contig 12166 bp, 11 predicted proteins | sample 1691611 | NCBI WGS metagenome assembly OQVU01 (sample SAMN03418272, study PRJEB22391) | human gut metagenome | biome: human-gut; feature: organic feature; material: feces | host: Homo sapiens | place: Tanzania | collected 2013-01
TCTACTATCTGTTATTCCTTTTTGTATATCTATCACAAGTAGTTTCATTCCTTTTTCCACAGATTTGCCTCCTCAAATTAAAACTTACTGCACTTTTCCACTAAGTTTTAATTCCCTATGGTTTCATACAACCCCAAATTTACAAATTACATACCGCATACAGTGGTATATTTACCATCCATTCCTGATCCATATACTTTAGTGTTGAAAAACGCACAGCTTTCTCAGGATGGAATTTATCGCAATATGCTTTTAGCCTTTGCGACCTTATATTCGTTTCTGCCTTTACTTCAATAGGTATAATTGCAGTCTCTTTTTGGATCAGAAAATCCTGTTCAAACGTAGCTTTTTCTGTCCCATAATAATATGGTGTGTACGGCGTATCTGAAATCAGCTGCTGCATCACATATTGCTCTGTGAGAGCACCTTTGAATTCTATAAAAATATCATTTTCTTCCAATAACAAAAAATCTGATTATCGTTGGGCATCTGACAGGCCCAAATAATATAGGCAAAGACAACAAATAAAATTTATGCCCAGTATGGTATATATCTTCTATTTTTCAGTGCTGCATTTTCATCAGCCAACAACAGGTTCTGATTTTATCCTCTTTCTTCCAATCATTCAGATTATCATACCAATATAGTTTCGTTCCGGTAAAATCATCTCCTGTTTCAACCTTTGGTGCCGGAATAGTCAAATCCGCTTCCTCGTTCCTCACAAATCCGAACAATTCGAAGGAATGATGCCATATTAGTGGCTATTCTGCATGGGTATGCCGTTCCAGTTCCCTTTTCAAATACTCATACCTCAATCTTTTCTCTTCCTTTGAAAAATGAACTTCACGCAACTGCACTGGATTATCCTCATAATCCAGCACTTCATCACCAAACTGTTCGCTGGTCAGATCAAATTTACTTTTCCCGATCACATTATAACAATGATAATTTCCACCCGGTCTCAAAATACCATATACATCGCCGCCAAATATATCCTGCACCAGAAACGCAGTAATCGAGCATTGCCCCAAAGTCATATTGTCCTTCGACCATGATGCACGCAACCTCGGCGCACAAGTCTCGACACACCAGATATTTGTCAGCGCATTATACAAATCGATTGGACTATCGATACCCTTATACGCATCGGTAACCGGTCTGACATCCGCATTCTGCCATCCCCAAAACTTATATTCCATTTCATTCCTCCATCATTCTTATTTTATTTTTCGAACCACAACTTCCTCGCCACTCTCAAGCCGCATCCCGGAAAGAAAGGCTAACGGAAATGCATAGGTCTTTTCCTGTCCGGAATCAAAGGAAACCGTAAACTTTTTCACCTTTCCGCTGCCATCATACACCGCATCACTGACAACTCCGGCACCATACGTTTTTTGAACAACTCTCTCTCCAATTGCAAGCACAAAGTCACACACCAGCCTTTCATTTGAAGCAGCATAAAAAACAGCCCTCGTTTTCATGACGACCTTGGCATGCCCTGCTTCAGACTTTTTCTCTGCCGGTTCTTTATGCCAATTCCTGTACAAAACACGAATTTCTATCACCAAATGTAAAGATATGCAGCTCATTCTTCGCCCTTGTCATCCCGACATAAAAAAGCCTTCTTTCCTCTTCAAAAAACTTTTTCTCCTGTGGCGTCTGCCCGCCCAGCCGAGGAAGCTTATTGGGAAACACACCATCACATACGTCCATCAGATACACACGGTCATACTCCAGTCCCTTGGATGAATGAATGGTTGACATAACAAACGAGCAATCAAAATCCTGCTGCCTGTTTTTTAAGATAAGTTCCAATTTTAATTATGTATCAACTCAATATTCTGCTACTGGTTATAGTGTTACCGATATTGACATGGTGCTCACAGTAATTGGCTTCCTTTACATATTGGTTATAATAATCCCGCTGTTATAAACAACCGCAGCAATTAAAGAAATTATGTTATTCTGAAATCATGGAAACAAAACATATACATATTAGTGATTACAACTACGACTTGCCAGACAGTCGTATAGCAAAATTCCCTGTTTCGCCTCGCGACACAAGTAAGTTGCTTGTTTATCGCCATGGCGAAATATCTGATGATATATTCTATAATCTTCCTAAATATCTGCCTGAGAAATCGCTCATGGTATTCAACAATACCAAGGTGATTCAGGCACGCATGCACTTCCGTAAAGAGACTGGAGCATTGATAGAGGTGTTCCTTATGGAACCTGCTGCGCCAACTGATTATGAGCTGATGTTCCAAACTCGTGGCGAATGCTCATGGCTGTGTATGGTTGGCAATTTGAAGAAATGGAAGGAAGGTTCGCTCATGCGCACTTTTGATGTTGCTGGCACTACCATCAATTTCAAAGCCACTATGCGTAGAGACATCATCGACGCAAAGAGTGGGGGTACAAACTATTGGGTAGACTTCGCATGGGATAATCCTCAGGTGTCGTTTGCCGAGATCCTTGATGCTGTTGGCGAGTTGCCAATTCCTCCATATTTGAATCGTGAAACTCAAGATAGCGATAAGACAACTTACCAGACTGTTTATTCAAAGATAAAGGGTAGTGTGGCTGCACCTACTGCAGGTCTTCATTTCACCGACAAGGTGCTTGCTGCCATTGATGCTGCCGGCGTTCGTCGTGAAGAATTAACTTTGCATGTTGGTGCCGGAACCTTTAAGCCTGTGAAGAGCGAGGAGATTGATGGTCACACCATGCATACAGAATACGTTTGTGTGCGTAGAGACACTCTTCAGACTTTGCTCGACTATGATTGTTGTGCCATTGCTGTTGGTACTACGAGTGTGCGCACCCTTGAGAGCTTGTATTATATGGGTGTGAAATTGGAGGCAAACCCTAATGCAGCAGAAGAAGATTTGCACGTCTGCCAATGGGAACCATACGAGAAAGCTGATGGAACTCCTGTTGGTGGCAACCTCGTTGATGGTATTACTCCTCAGAAATCAATTTCTAACATAATAGCATGGCTCGACAAGAATAATCTCAAGACTCTACATTCAAGTACTCAGATTATTATTGCTCCAGGTTATGAATATAAGATAGTGAAGGTTTTGGTAACAAACTTCCATCAGCCTCAGTCTACACTTTTGCTTCTCGTCAGCGCATTCCTTAAAGGCGATTGGCATAATGTCTACTACTATGCTCTCTCTCACGATTTCCGCTTCCTCAGCTATGGCGATAGTTCAATCCTCATCCCGTAGTAAGTGAAGAGTGAAGAACGAAGAGTGAAGAATTTAAAACCTTAAAACAGAAAGAAACATGAAAATAGGAGATAAAGTTAGATTTCTCAGCGAAATGGGAGGCGGCAAGGTTGCAGGCTTCCAAGGTAAAGATATTGTGTTGGTAGAAGACGAAGATGGCTTCGAGATTCCAATGCGCATGAATGATGTTGTTGTGGTACAGAGCGACGACTACAACTCTCGCAATGCTCTCACAGCAAAGATGCAGCAAGCTGAAAGCAAGCAGCAGGCTATGAGCGATGGCCGCTCTATCAAGGCTATGATGCATGCAGGACAGGAAGATGCTGCCAACGAAGCATCGGCTGCAGAGTTTGATACTGTTGACCTCGACAAGGAGATTACCTATCGTGCGCCTGTAGAAGAGCGCAAAGGTGGCAACTTGCTTACCGCTTGCTTGGCTTTCGTTCCTGTCAACATCAACGAGATGACAACAACTCGTTTCGACCTCTACTTTGTCAACGACTCCAACTATTTCATCAACTATGTAATGCTAACTGCCGATGGTGCCAACTGGTCAGTATTTTCACAGGGCGAAGTTGAGCCAAACACCAAGGCTTACATAGAGGAAATAGGCAAAGAAGACCTCGACTCATTATCTCGCGTATGCATCCAGATGTTTGCTTATAAGCGCGAAAAGTCGTTTGTCTTAAAGCCTGCTATCGATGTTCAGTTCCGTATCGATGGTGTTAAATTCTATAAGCTTCACACCTTTACTGAAAACATCTATTTCGAGTCGCCAGCTCTTATATATAATATTGTAGAGAACGACCAACCTATCCGTTCGCTCGTTGTTGATGCCAAGAAGTTGAAGCAAGAGATGTATAAGTCGGCTAATGCTGATGCAAACACCAACTCGCAAGCCGATAATGGCAATAATGATGGCTACGTGCGTCGCTATGACGATGGCAAGAAGCATGGCAACCCATTCCTCGTGAAGCGTCGTGGCGATGAGGATGTGGTTGTTGTCGACCTTCATATCGACTCATTGCTCGATTCTACTACCGGTATGTCTTCTTTCTGTCCGACATTCTGAATTATCAGATGACAAAATTCCGCGAAACGCTTGCTCAATATAAGAATAAGAAGCAACAGCGCATCGTCTTCATCCATGGTAAGGGCGAGGGTGTGTTGCGTCGTGCTATTGTCAATGACCTACAATATCGTTACAAACACTACACTTATCAGGATGCCAGCTTTCAGGAATATGGATATGGTGCCACACAGGTTACGATTAAATAATATAAACTATCAATACTACGCTTTATGCAATACGGATTTATTAAAGTGGCAGCAGCCGTTCCAACAGTCAAGGTTGCTGACTGCCAGTACAACCTAAAGAAAATTGAGTCGCTAATAGCGCAAGCCGAAGGGCAAGGGGTAGAGATTATCACATTCCCAGAACTCTGTCTTACAGGCTACACTTGTCAAGACCTATTCCGTCAGGAACTTCTCTTGCAGGCTTCTGAGACAGCAATCTTTCAGTTGCTTGATTTCACTCGCAAGTTGCGTGTCATTTCTATCATTGGTTTGCCACTTGCCGTTGGCGACTTGCTTCTGAATTGTGCTGTTGTCATCCAGGCTGGTCAGGTTATGGGTGTTGTGCCTAAGACTTACCTTCCTAACTATTCAGAATTCTACGAGAAGCGTTGGTTCTCATCGGCTCAAGACCTTCGTGCTGCTGAGGTTCGTGTTGCAGGCAACAAGATACCTATTTCTTCCGACCCTCTGATATTCTGCACTTCAGATGGCGTGAAGTTTGGTATTGAGATTTGCGAGGATGTTTGGGCTCCAACTCCTCCAAGTAATCATCTTGCTCTCGCAGGAGCTGATATAATCTTCAACCTCTCTGCAAGCAACGAACTTATTGGTAAGCGCCATTATCTTATGAGTCTCTTGAAGCAGCAGAGTGCTCGTACCATTACAGGCTACGTTTATGCTTCGGCAGGATTCGGTGAGAGTACTCAAGACCTTGTTTACGGTGGTCATGCTTTCATTTACGAGAATGGAACCTTACTTGCTGAAGGACAGCGCTTTGCTATGGAAGATCAGCTCATCACCACTCAGATTGACGTAGAGCGTCTGCGTGGCGATCGTCGTGCAAATACCACTTACACCAATGCTCAGCGTAGCATGATAGGCACCAACATTCGTCTTGTTGACATGCATTCTGCTTGCCAACGCGACTTTGTTCTCGAGCGTGATGTCGATCCACAGCCTTTCATTCCAAAAGACAGCAATATGCAGGCGTCGTGCCAAGAAATCATCGACATCCAGTCTATGGGTCTTGTTAAGCGTCTTGTACATACTTCTTGCAAGCGAGTTATCATCGGTATTAGTGGTGGTTTGGATTCTACACTTGCCTTGCTCGTCTGCGTTCGTGCTTTCGACAAGTTGCAACTTCCCCGCAAGGGTATTATCGGTGTCACGATGCCTGGCTTCGGCACTACCGACCGTACTCACAATAATGCCGTTGACCTTATGAATTCTCTTGGAGTAACATCCTACGAGATTTCTATTGCCAAGAGCGTAATGCAGCATTTCGAGGATATTGGTCACGACCCTAATATTCATGATATTACCTACGAAAATTCGCAGGCTCGTGAGCGTACGCAGATTCTTATGGACCTCAGCAATAAGTTTGGTGGCATGGTTATCGGTACTGGCGACCTCTCGGAACTTGCTTTGGGTTGGGCAACTTACAATGGCGACCACATGTCGATGTATGGTGTTAATGCAAGCGTGCCAAAGACTCTCATCAAGCATCTCGTATTCACTATTGCCGACGAGCTCGACGAAGCTTCTGCCAAGACGCTCCACGACATCGTCGACACTCCAATCAGTCCTGAACTCATCCCTGCCAACGAAAATGGAGAAATTGAGCAGAAGACAGAAGACCTCGTGGGTCCATACGAACTTCACGACTTCTTCCTCTACTATTTCCTTCGCCATGGTTTCCGTCCAAAAAAGATTCGTATCCTTGCCAACAAGGCTTTCGAAGGTAAGTTTAGCGACGAGGTTATCCTCCATTGGCTTAAGATATTCTGTCGCCGCTTCTTTGCTCAGCAGTTCAAGCGTAGCTGTCTGCCTGACGGACCAAAGGTTGGTAGCTGTAGCCTTAGCCCTCGTGGCGATTGGCGCATGCCTTCTGATGCAGCAAGCGCTTTGTGGTTACAAGATTTAGAATAGAACAACGTAGTTTCAAGAGCAAAGTATAATATAAAAAGCGACCTTGGTGTTTATAATCACAAACATCAAGGTCGCTCTTTTTTACCCTTTTACCTTTTTACTTTTTTACCTTTTTAATAACTTTCGCAGGATTGCCCACCACAACAACTCCGGATGGTACATCCTTCACCACAACGCTTCCTGCTCCTATGGTCACGTTGTCGCCAATAGTTACACCGGGCAGAACAGTTGTTGAACCACCAATCCAAACATTGTTGCCTATAGTTACAGGTCGTGCCCATTCGTTGCGAGAGTTGCGTTCCGTTGGGTCAGTACTGTGGCAAGCTGTATAGATGCTCACGTTAGGGCCGTTGAAGCAGTCGTCGCCAATAGTTACGTAAGCCTCATCGAGCACTACGAGGTTGAAGTTGGCAAAGAATCTTTTGCCTACGCGAATATGCTTGCCATAGTCGCAATAGAATGGCTGGTTTATGAAGGTGTCGTCATCGCTCTTACCAAGAATTTGCTGTATTTTCTCGTTTCGCTCTTTCAACTTCGTTGGGCGTATCTGGTTGTATTCCCAACAAGCGTCCTTACATTCATTAAGCAACACAATAAGTTCTTCGTCGGCAGCAAAATATTCTTCGCCAGCGAGCATCTTCTCGTATTCTGTCTTCATATATTTGTTATAAGAGCATGAATGCCTAAGCCACAATCAACGGCATTAAGCATTCATTATTTATATCATTTTTATTCTTTTACCAAGCAAGCGTCGAGCATGTCGGTGATGGCTTGCTTATCGAGCTTCTGACCGATAAAAACAAGCTTCTGCATGCGGTCGCCGTAGCGCTCATCCCAGTCGCGCACCAATCCTGGTTCACGCTTCATAAGGTCTGCCAATTCGTCTGCAGGCATTGTCGCATACCATTGTCCTGCATTTGTTAGTTTCACCTGTCGTCCTGCCTGTTCAAACAAGTAGCAAGTCTGCTGCTCATCGTTGAAATAGCAGATTCCCTTACAGCGAATTATATTCTTTGGCCATAAGCGAGCTACGAAGTCGTCGAATCTGCCAAGATACATTGGCTGTCTACGATAGTATACAAATGTGCCAATACCATACTCCTCAACTTCGCCACCTTCGTGGTCGTGGTCATGGTCATGATGGTGGTGGTGATGGTGGTGTTCATGCTCATCCTCATGTTCGTGATGATGATGCTCCTCATGTTCATCATCGTCCTCATCGTCCTCATCGTCCTCATCGTGATGATGCTCCTCATGCTCCTCCTCATCGTGATGCTTTTCAATCTCGCTGATCCATGTTGCTGAAGTTGCTACTGAGTTGAAGTCAAACATATTGGTGTTGATAATCTTGTCGAGGTCTACATCTCCATAGTCGCAATCTATGATTTCAGCCTTTGGCTGCAAGCCACGAATAATCTGATGAAGCTTTTCGCGGTCGGCAGGCGAAACCTCACTTGCTTTATTCAGCAGAATCATGTTGCAGAATTCTATCTGTTCTATCAGCAAGTTCTCGATGTCGTCTTCCTCAAGATTCTTTTTCAGTAAGTCGTTTCCGCCATCAAATTCGTCGAGCATGCGCAGTGCATCCACCACAGTTACTATGCAGTCGAGCTTAGCAATGCCATGCTGTATGAATTCTGGTCCCATCGAAGGATATGAGCAAATGGTCTGTGCAATAGGTGCTGGCTCGCAGATTCCGCTTGCCTCGATAACTATGTAGTCGAAACGCTCCATGTTGGTGATGTCGCGAAGCTGACCCACGAGGTCCATCTTCAGCGTACAGCAAATGCAGCCATTCTGCAGAGCCATCAGCGAGTCGTCTTTTTGGTCTACTATGCCACCTTTCTGAATCAAGTCGGCATCAATATTCACTTCGCCAATATCGTTGACGATAACAGCAAACTTAATACCGCGTTTGTTTGTTAGAATCCTGTTTACCAAAGTAGTTTTGCCGCTGCCAAGATATCCTGTGAGCAGCAGCACTGGTGTTGTTTTCATAATGCTATTCATTTTATGCCCTTTCCGACAGTTCGAGCCAGCGCATAGTCTTCTCGTCGAGCTCATCCTGCAGTTTAGGCAGTCGTATACTTTTTTCTGTTATTTCTTCTACACTTATCGTTCCCGAGCTTAGAGCTTCTTCTATGGCTTTCTTCTCTGTTTCCAGCTGTTCGATGTCTTTTTCCAGTTGCTCAAACTCTCTCTTCTCCTTAAACGACAGCTTCTTGCGCTCTGTGGTGTTATTGCTGTTTGTTGGCTTCTTAGCCACCTTTGCCTCAGCCTTTGGTGTCTTTTCAGTCTCCTCTTTAGTCTGCAACTTCTGCCATTCGCGATATTGTGTGTAGTTGCCAGGGAAATCCTTAATCTCGCCTTCGCCCTTGAAAACCAACAAATGGTCTACCACCTTATCCATGAAATAGCGGTCGTGACTCACCACGATTACGCAACCAGGAAAATCCTGCAAATATTCTTCCAACACCTGCAGAGTCTGAATGTCAAGGTCGTTGGTTGGCTCATCGAGCACAAGGAAGTTTGGATTCTTCATCAACACCGTACACAGATACAGCTTTCTTCGTTCGCCACCGCTTAGCTTATACACATAGTTCTGCTGTTGCTGAGGTGTGAACATGAAATACTGCAGAAATTGTGCTGCCGTCATGTGTCTGCTCGAACCCAGGTCGATGTATTCAGCAATATCCTTTATCACATCGATAACCTTCTGTTGGTCGTCAAACTTCAATCCCTCTTGCGAGAAATATCCAAACCTCACGGTGTCGCCGATGTCAAATCGTCCACTATCCGGAGCCACCTGTCCAAGCAGCATTTTGATGAAAGTCGACTTTCCAGTACCGTTGTTGCCTACGATACCCATCTTCTCAAATCGTGCGAAGTTGTAATAGAAATCCTTAAGTATCACCACTTCGTGGTCGCTGTCGTTGAATGATTTCGACACATATTGGCATTCAAAAATCTTAGAGCCAATATACACATTGCTTGCCTTCAGTCGAATCTGTCGTTCCTCGATGCGCTGTTTTGCCACACGCTCCAAGTCGTAGAAAGCTTCCTCACGATATCTTGCCTTATGTCCGCGAGCCTGAGGCATACGTCGCATCCACTCCAGCTCTGTGCGATAAAGGTTGTTTGCTCTTGCAATCTCAGCTCTGCGGTTGTCTATACGCTCCTGTCGTTTTTCCAGATAGTAAGCATAGTTGCCACGATATTGATAAATTGTGCGATCATCGAGTTCCAAGATGATATTGCACACACGGTCTAAGAAGAATCGGTCGTGAGTAACCATAAGCAACGTCTTGTTGCCACGATTCAGAAAGCCCTCCAACCATTCTATCATGTCGAGGTCAAGGTGGTTGGTAGGCTCATCCAGCATTATGAAGTCGGGCTCTGTGATTAGCACATTCGCTAATGCCACACGCTTCTGCTGTCCTCCAGATAGCTGCCCCATAGGTTGCTCCAGGTCTCTAATCTTCAGCTGTGTCAACACCTGCTTAGCCTTCAACACCTTTTCTGGGTCGCCATGATGATTAAAGCAAGCATCCAGCACCGACTCGTTGGGGTTGAACTTAGGTGTTTGCTCAAGGTATCCTATCTTTATGTCGTTGCGATAAATAATGTCGCCGCTGTCGTGACCTTCTTTTCCTGTCAATACAGAGAGTAGGGTAGTCTTGCCCGTACCGTTTTTGGCTACAAGACCAACCTTCTGTCCTTCTGCTATAGAAAAAGAAATGTCGTCGAATAGCACATCTGCACCAAAACTCTTGGTCAGATGTTGCACATCGAGAAATGGAGTTTGTGTTGCCATGATTCTTATTCCAGCGTTTTATTTATGCTTTCTACATAATCCAACACTTCGTCGCGTCCAATGGCTTTCTCGCTCGACGTAATAAAATAAGGTGGAAGCTCCTCCCAAGTGTCCTTCAGTGCATCCATCCATTTCTTGGCATTCTCCTTTGCCTTAGGCATGCTCACCTTGTCGGCTTTGGTAAAGATGATAGAGAAAGGCACACCGCTTTCGCCCAACCAGTCTATAAATTCGCGGTCTATCTTCTGTTGGTCGTGGCGCACGTCGATAAGCACAAACAGGTTTATCAGCTGTTCGCGTTGCAAAATGTATCCCGAAATCATCTGCTCCAATTTCTTCTGCACACTCTTTGAGCGCTTGGCATATCCGTAGCCTGGCAGGTCCACCAAATACCATTGGTTGTTTATGATGAAATGGTTTATCAGGAGTGTCTTTCCTGGAGTTGCTGATGTCTTGGCCAATCCTTTATGGCGACACAGCATGTTTATCAAACTTGATTTTCCTACGTTCGAACGGCCTATGAAAGCATACTCAGGCTTAGTGTCCTTAGGGCACATATTCACGTTAGGGGCGGAGATTACGTATTCCGACTTTGTTATTTCCATATTTAATATTGTGTATTTTCTGCAAAGTTAATAAAAAAAACATATTTGGATAGATAAATGAATAGTTTTTTGTAATTTTGTGGGCAAATAAAACGCAAGTATGAAACAGATAAATTGGGGATTTATAGGATGTGGCGAGGTTACAGAGAAAAAGTCTGGCCCTGCTTTCAATAGTATCGAAGGCTCGCAGGTAGTAGCCGTGATGAGTCGTTCGGAGCAAAAGGCTCGCTCGTATGCTGAGCGCCATCACATCCGCAAATGGTATAAGGATGCTCAGTCGCTTATCGACGACCCTGATGTAAATGCCATTTATATTGCCACTCCTCCTTCAAGCCATGCCACCTTTGCTATTATGGCTATGAGGGCGGGCAAACCTGTGTATGTAGAAAAGCCTTTGGCGGCAAGCTATGAAGACTGCATCCGCATCAACCGTATCTCTGAACAAACGGGAGTGCCTTGTTTCGTAGCCTACTATCGTCGTTATCTGCCATATTTCCAGCGTGTAAAACAGATTATCTACGAGGGCGTAATAGGCAAGGTCATAAATGTTCAGGTTCGCTTCTCTGTGCCTCCTCGCGATCTCGACTACAATACTCCCGACAAGCTGCCTTGGCGATTGCAGCCCGACATTGCCGGCGGTGGATATTTCTACGATCTTGCTCCTCATCAGCTCGACCTCTTGCAACATATCTTTGGCGTTATCACTCGTGCTCATGGCTATTATGCCAACCGTGCCAACCTGTATAAAGCCGAAGACACTATCTCGGCAGCTTTCATGTTCCAAAACGGATTGCCAGGCTCTGGCAGCTGGTGCTTTGTTGGTCATGATAGTGCCAAGGAAGACCGCATCGAGGTCATCGGCGAAAAGGGTATGGTGTCGTTCTCAGTATTCAACTACGACCCAATCCATCTTGTCACAAGCGAGGGCGACAAGCGTATCACGGTGCCAAATCCTCCTTATGTTCAGCTACCAATAATCACCGAGGTCACTCGCCATCTTCAGGGTATTGGCGTTTGCGAGTGTACCAGCGTTAGTGCTACTCCTGTAAATTGGGTAATGGACAGAATATTAGGCAAATACTAATTGTCGATGAAGAAATACTCCATCCTTCTTTGTTTGCTATCCTTGTTGGTGTGCTTTCCGTTTTCAGTCTTTGCACACCATGATTCAGGCAATGCTACAGACAGCGTTGCAACTATCGCTATTGTCGATAGTTTGCCAGCGTCGGCAGAAATTTTGCCAGCGCCTGTGATGAAAAAGAAGAAGGGTTTTCTGCGTCGTCTGC
>OQVU01000813.1_pt1 | contig 12155 bp, 10 predicted proteins | sample 1691611 | NCBI WGS metagenome assembly OQVU01 (sample SAMN03418272, study PRJEB22391) | human gut metagenome | biome: human-gut; feature: organic feature; material: feces | host: Homo sapiens | place: Tanzania | collected 2013-01
AAAGGCGGTCGCTTTCAAAGAAGCGCTTTCACCCGAGTTTACGGGGCTTTGATGCACGCCTGCGACGATAAGTCCCGCAACGTGCGCAATGTCCGCCATAAGGTATGCGCCCACTTCGTCTGCAATCTCTCTGAAACGCTTGTAATCTATTTCTCTGGGATACGCGCTTGCGCCGCAGACGATGAGTTGCGGCTTGCATTCCAATGCTATTTCACGCACCTTGTCGTAGTCTATGCGCTCGGTCACGGGATCTATGCCGTATCCGACGCAGTTGAACAACTTGCCGCTCATATTCACTTTTGCGCCGTGCGTGAGATGTCCGCCGTCGGCAAGCGTCATGCCGAGAATAGTGTCTCCGCTCTTCAAAAGCGCGTAATACGCCGCAAAGTTTGCATTTGAACCGCAATGCGGTTGTACGTTGGCGTATTTCACACCGAAAAGTTGCTTCGCACGCTCTATTGCAAGATTTTCTGCAATGTCCACGTATTCGCAACCGCCGTAATAGCGTTTGCCGGGATAACCTTCCGCATACTTGTTGGTGTAGAAAGTTCCTGCCGCCGCCAAAACTGCTTCGGAAACGATGTTTTCGCTTGCGATGAGTTCGAGATTGTGTTGCTGACGTTCAAATTCTTTGAGCATCGACTCGTACAATTCGCCGTCCGCTTCTTTTATACTTTTAAGGTCTATCATTCGTAAATCTTCCTTTCTCGGTTTTGCTTTTTCAGCAGTATTTGTCAAGCACTTCTGCTATTTGCATTTTAAGGCGATAGCCGATGAGTTTTTCTTTCACTTCGCCGTTCACGAAAACGAAAAGCGCGGGAATCGACATAATGCCGAAACGCTCGGCAAGATCGGGATTTTCGTCAACGTCGATCTTTCCCACGACTGCTCTGCCTTCGTATTCTTTTGCGATTTCTTCAACGTTGGGAGCAAGCATTTTGCAAGGTCCGCACCACGTCGCCCAGAAATCCACCAAAACGACGCCGTTTTTGATTGTTTCGTCAAAATTGTTATTATTTAAGATAAGTTCCATAATAAACTCCTGATTTTATTGTTTGTTGTTTTCGATATAATCTTGCGCGGTTGCAGGACAAATGCTCTTCATGCGCGGACTGAAACCTTTCTTTTTGCGTATGACGAATTTGTCGAGAAGAATCGCAATCACAAAGCCTATTATAAGTCCGCCGAGAGCCATAAGCACTTGCGCAAGTTCGTTTATGAGCGTTCCAACGCCTATGCCGACGCCGATTAGGACGAGCGGAATGACGTAGACGATAGCCGCCGCCGTAAGCACGTATCTTTCGCCCATTTCCACTTCCACAAAGTCGCCCACGTTTGCGCCGAGCGTGTTGTCAAGCGTCACTTCGACTTTCATGGTGTCTTTCGTGACGGCGCACATATGGCATTTGTCGCACGCGCTGTGACGCTCGAATTGCACCGTGGCTTTATTGCCTTTGATTTTTGAAACTACTCCGCGTTCGGTCATTTTTCAAAATATTCGCAAAGTTTTGCGATTTCGACCTGTTCGGTCGTTCCGATTTTCATATCCTTGACGTTGACGACGCCGGTTGCAAGTTCTTCATCACCGATTACGACAACGTTTTTCACGCCGGTGCGATCGGCGTATTTCATCTGCGCTTTTACGCCCCTGTCCATAATGTCCGTCTCGGCTTTCACGCCTGCGTTGCGAAGGTCTCTGACGAGTTTTCTTGCAAAATCCTTCGCTTTTTCGCCGAGCGGCGCAATATACACGTCCATAGTCTCTTCTTCCGCTTTGAGATTGTTCGTGTTTTCAAGAACGAGAAGCAATCTTTCAAGACCTAGACCGAATCCGACTGCGGGAGTGGGCTTTCCGCCGACTTCTTCGACGAGATTGTTGTATCTTCCACCGCCGCAAACCGTGCCTTGCGCGCCTATATCGGTGGATATAAACTCGAAGACGGTGCGTGTGTAATAATCGAGACCGCGCACGATGCCGGGATTGACCTTGAACGAGATGCCGAGAGACGTCAATATCTCTTGCACCTTTTCAAAGTGCGCTTTGCAATCGTCGCAAAGATAATCCGTTATTCTCGGAGCGTTCTTCACGATTTCTTTGCACTTTTCTTCCTTGCAGTCGAGAATACGGAGCGGATTTTTGTCGAATCTCGCCTGGCATTGACCGCACATAAGGTGTAAATTTGCGCCTATGTACTCTTTTAGCGCCTTGTTGTATTCTGCGCGGCATTTTGGACAACCGATGCTGTTTATGTTGAGTTCGAGTTCTTTAAGTCCGACTCTTCTCAAGAAAGTCGAAGCAAGAGAAATGACTTCCGCGTCTGCGGCAGGAGAATCGCTTCCGTAGCATTCCACTCCGAATTGATGGTGTTCGCGAAGTCTGCCGTTTTGCGGTTTCTCATAGCGGAAAATGCTTGCGATGTAATACGCTTTCATAGGCATAACGCCCTGATGCAAACCGTTTTCGATAAAGCAACGCGCAACGCCTGACGTGCCTTCGGGGCGAAGCGTCATGCTTCTTCCGCCCTTGTCGTCAAAAGTGTACATTTCCTTCGTCACGATGTCGGTGGTTTCACCCACTCCGCGAAGGAAAAGTTCGGTATGCTCGAACATGGGCGTGCGGATTTCTTTGAATCCGAATTCGCTCGCCACTTCTCTTGCGACGCCTTCGACGTAATGCCATTTGTATGCTTCTTGCGGCAACATGTCCTTTGTGCCCTTGGGTATGTTTATCATCTTTGTCCTTCTTATTTCGTTTCCGATACCTTTCGTATCAGATAATATAACGTCTGAGATTTCTTTCTTTGAGATTTGCGCTAAGGTGTGCTTCGACGTACGCCTTGTCGATGTTGATTTCCTTCGTCACGTTGTCGTCCGCTTCGTAAAGCACGTCTTTGAGCAAGGATTCGAGCACGGCGTGAAGTCTGCGCGCGCCGAGATTTTCACTGTTTTCGTTCTCTTCAAACGCCACTCTCGCAATCTCGTCAATCGCTTCGTCCGAGAAGTTGAGAGACACGCCGTCCACGCCGAGCAATTCTTTGTATTGTTTCAAAACCGCGTTGTCGGGTTCGGTGAGAATACGCACGAAATCGTCTTTCGTGAGATTGTCGAGTTCCACGCGGATGGGGAATCTGCCCTGAAGTTCGGGAATAAGGTCTTCCATACGCGAGATGTGGAATGCGCCCGCGGCAATGAACAAGATAAAGTCCGTGCGAATTGCGCCGTATTTGGTCTGAACGGTGCTGCCTTCAACGATGGGCAGGATGTCTCTTTGCACGCCTTCACGGGATACGTCGTGGCCTTGTTGTCCGTTGTCGTTGGTGGCGATTTTGTCGATTTCGTCAAGGAACACTACGCCGTCCTGCTCTGCTCTTTGCAGTGCTTCTTGCGTGATTGCGTCCTGATCCACCATCTTTTCCGCTTCCTGATTGACCATAAACTCCATCGCTTGCTTAACGGTGAGTTTTCTCTTTTTCACGGGTGCTTTGCCCATCATGCCGCCAAAGATAGAACCGAGATCGATTTCGTTGCCGGGAGCGTTGCCCGGTTGCAACTGAATGGGCTTGGGCTGTTGTCGAATCTCCATCTCGATCGTGATGCCGTCAAGGTGTCCTGCGCGGATTTCCTGCAAGAGTTCTTCGCGAAGTTGAGCATCGCTCTTTTCGGTTGCTCCTGCCGCGTTTTTGCGGATAGGAAGCAAGATTTCGCAGAGTTTGTTCTCTGCAATTTCCGTCGCCTTGGGCATGACTTCTTTGAATTTCTCGTCTTTGACGAGACGGATTGAAACTTCCACAAGGTCGCGAATGATACTTTCCACATCTCTGCCGACGTAGCCCACTTCGGTAAACTTGGTCGCTTCCACCTTCACGAAAGGCGCTTTGACCACTTTTGCGAGTCTTCTTGCGATTTCCGTCTTACCGACGCCCGTAGGTCCTTTCATGATGATGTTTTTCGGCGTGATTTCTTCTCTCATTTCTTCGGGAAGTTTGCTTCTTCTGTATCTGTTGCGAAGAGCGATAGCCACTGCCACTTTTGCGTCGTGCTGACCGATGATGTATCTATCGAGTTCAGCGACTATTTGTTTCGGAGTCATAACGTTGTTGTCCATAAAAAGCCTCCTGTCACACTGTTTCGACGGTGATATGGTCGTTGGTGTACACGCAAATCTCGCTTGCGATTTTGAGTGCGCGAGTCGCGATTTCCTTTGCGCCGAGATCGGTTGCGTCCGCAAGTGCGCGAGCCGCCGCGAGCGCATAGTTGCCGCCACTGCCGATTGCCACGATTCCGTTTTCGGGTTCGATGACTTCACCGGTGCCCGAAATCACGTAAATGCTATTGTGATCCGCCGCAATGAGCAACGCTTCGAGTTTTCTGCCGCCCTTGTCGTTTCTCCAAAGTTCCGCAAGTTCGACAGCCGCTCTCATAAGATTGCCGCTGTATTTTTGAAGCATTGCTTCAAATCTTTCGGATAACGCAAATGCGTCCGAGACCGAACCTGCAAAGCCGACCACCACTTTATCGTTGTAAATACGTTTCACTTTGACGGCGTTGCCTTTCATGATGACGCTTTCGCCCATCGTGACCTGACCGTCGCCCGCAACTGCGGTTTCGCCGTTTCTTCTCACGGCGCAAATTGTAGTTCCGCGAAATTCTATCATTGTGTTCTCCTTATCTTTGTGAAGTGCCTTTCACTTCCGTTTTCCGATAATCTATCGGTATATTCTGCGAGCAATAATGCTCATATTGTAACCTTATCGTTGATTTTTTATAGCGTCTATCGACCTGTCGTGATACGCCTGTTTGCGTTTTTGCTTGTCTCTGAATCCCGTAATCGACGGCAATATGCCGAAATTTGCGTTCATAGGCTTGAAATCGAGCGCGCAAGTGGATACGTATCTGCAAAGCGAGCCGATTATCGTCACGTCGGACGGCACTTGCAATCTGTCGCCGTCGAGTTCTTTTGCAAGCGCGATTCCTGCAATCATACCGCTCATTATCTCAACGTAGCCTTCCACACCCGACAATTGCCCTGCTATATAAAGCGGTCTGTCGCCTTTGACTCTAAACGTCTCGTCAATAACGCCCGGAGCGTTTATATAGGTGTTGCGGTGCATTATGCCGTATCTTACGAATTCGGCGTCGTGAAGAGCGGGAATCATGCGGAAAACTCTTTTTTGCTCACCATAGGTGAGATTCGTTTGAAAGCCAACGAGATTGTAACAATCTCCTGCAACGTTTTCTTTTCTCAACTGCACGACAGCGTACGCTTTTTCGCCCGTGTGGGGATTGCGAAGTCCGACGGGTTTGAGCGGACCGAAACGAATGGTGTCGCTTCCGCGCTTCGCCATCTCTTCTATGGGCATGCAACCGTCGAAAAGTTCGCTCTTTTCAAAGTCGTGCAATAGGACGGTTTGGGCGTTGACGAGTTCGTTGTAAAACGCTTCGTATTCGTCTTTTTGCATGGGCAAATTGAGATAATCTTCTCCGCCTTTGCCGTATCTTCCGCCGAAATACGCTTTCGACATATCTATGCTGTCAAACTCCACGATAGGAGCAATTGCGTCGTAGAAAAACAGTCTGTCTTTTCCCGTGAGTTCTCCGACGACTTTTGCAAGCGAGTCGGATGTGAGCGGTCCCGTCGCAATCACAGTGGGAACGTCTTCGTCAAGACTGGTGACTTCTTCTCTCACGAGAGTGAAATCGGGATATGCGTTCAACGCATTTTCAACCGACTTTGAAAAACCTTCTCTTTCCACCGACAATGCGCTGCCCGACGGCACGGCATTCTCTCTTGCAAGTGGCAAAAGTCTGCATCCCAAAAGGTCGAGTTCTTCTTTGAGAAGCCCCGAAGCCGTGCAAGGCTCGGACGATTTGAGCGAGTTGGAACACACGAGTTCGGCAAGGTTTTCCGTTTTGTGCGCTCCGGTGGTGCGAGCAGGACGCATCTCGTACATCTTCACCGCGTATCCGCGCTCGAGAAGTTGCAATGCACATTCGCATCCGGCAAGCCCGCCGCCTATGATTTTTACAAGTCGTTTCTCGCTCATCGTTCGTTCTTATTGATTTTGTTCGCTTTCGTCTTTGACGAGTTCTCTGTGTTTGCAGTTGTGATTCGTGCAGACGTAATACGTCTTGTCGTCGCGTTTGACCACTTTCATAGTGGACGCACATTCGGGGCAGAAATACGGCGCGGGCACGTCCCAACTGATGAAGTCGCACTTGGGATAGTTGGTGCATCCGTAGAACGTTTTGCCTGCTTTGGACACGCGTTTGCTGACGTCTCCGCCGCACTTGGGGCATTTGCCGACCACTTCGACGATTTTCTTGATGTTCTTGCACTTGGGATAATTCGGGCAAGCAAGGAACGGACCGTATTTGCCGTGGCGAACGACCATTTTCGCTCCGCATTTGTCGCAAATCACGTCGCTTTCTTCGTCGGGCATATAACTTCCGCCGCCGCTCTTTGCCGCGCGCTCCACAAATTTCATAAGTCGCGGATAGAACGCTCCGATAAGTTCCTGCCACGCTTGCTCTCCGTCCGCCACTTTGTCGAGTGCGCCTTCCAGACGAGCCGTGAAATTCAGGTTCATTATGTCGGGGAAATTCTTCTCCATATACTCGCACACCGCTTCGCCCAGTTGCGTTGGCGCAATCGCTTTCTGCACCTTTTCGGTGTAATCGCGTTTTGCAAGCACGGATATGATGCTGGCGTACGTGCTCGGACGACCGATGCCGTTTTCTTCGAGTGCTTTGACAAGCGTTGCGTCGTTGTATCTCGCCGGCGGTTTCGTGAATTTTTGCTCGCAACTCACGTCGTCGAGATTGAGATGTTCGTCCCGGTTGAGATCGGGCATCGTGTCGAGTTCTTTGTTGTCGTCGTCGCTTTCTTCCACCGTAGCGGAATACACGGCGGTAAAGCCCTTGAATTTGACGCTTTTGCCCCTTACGACGAAACCGAGTTTTTCGTTGCCGCATTCGCCGAGAATGTGGACTCTCATCGTGTTGTACTGCGCAGGAGTCATTTGAGACGCCATAAAACGCTCGTATATGAGTTTGTAGAGTCTAAACGCGTCTCTGTCCATTTTTCCTTCAAGAGACTTCGGCGTGCGGTTCAAATCGATAGGTCTGATTGCTTCGTGCGCGTCCTGTGCGTTCTCGCTGGTTTTGTAGATATTCTGCGTCTTGGGCGCGAATTCTTCACCGTAATTCTTTGCGATGAACGAAAGCGCGATTTTTGCAAAATCGGGAGAGATACGCACGCTGTCGGTACGGATATACGTGATAAGCGCGTGCTGTCCTTCTCCTTCGATGTCAACGCCTTCGTAGAGTTGTTGCGCGACTCTAGACGTGCGTTCGGCAGTCATGTTGAGTTTGTGGCTCGCTTCCTGCTGCATAGTGCTCGTTGTAAACGGCGGAGCGGGTTTTGACGTAGACACGCTCTTTTTCACTTCATCCACACGATAATCGCACTTGCGCATAAGATCCGCTATCGCGTATGCGTCGTCGGCATTGTTGGGTTTCACTTTCTCGCCGTTTCTGTCGTTGAGTGCGGCGTTGAAAAGGTTTGCTTTAGTCTTCTTTGCGCCGTCTTTGAGCAAAAGCGCGCTTATCGACCAATACTCTTCGGGCTTGAAGTCGCGGATTTCCTTTTCTCTGTCCACAATCATTTTAAGCGCCGCCGACTGCACGCGTCCTGCTGAAAGACTGGGCTTGAGTTTTCTTGAAAGAATCGGGGATATTTTGTAACCCACAAGTCTGTCAAGCACTCTTCTTGCTTGCTGGCTGTTGACGAGATCCATGTTGATTTCTCTCGGATTTTCCATAGCCGCACGCACTGCTTTGGGCGATATTTCGTTGAACTCGATACGCACTTTGTCGCCCGTCACTCCGAGCGTGTTTTTAAGGTGCCACGATATTGCTTCTCCTTCGCGGTCCGGGTCGGTTGCGAGATACACTTTGTCGTATTTCTTCACCGCTTGAGAGAGTTGTTTTATGGTTGATTCCTTGTCCGGCGTGACGATGTATTGAGGCTTGAAACCGTTGTCGACGTCGATACCCAAAGAACGCGCAGGCAAATCGCAAACGTGTCCTTTGGATGCAAGCACCGCCGCGTCGTTGCCGAGATACTTCTGTATCGTCTTGGCTTTGTGCGGTGACTCAACAATGATGAGTTGTTTCATTATATCTCCTTGGGGCAAAGCCCCGCTTTATTATCTATTTTCGTTTTCGGCGCGTTTCAACGCCGCTTTTGCGAGCGTTTTATGCCGCTTCGTTCCGTTTTTTACACTCACGCAAGCGAATAGAAATTGCCTGCGCCTTTGAAAACCAGACCTTCTATCTCAAGGTCGAAAAGCACGCTTGTAAGTTCGCTCACGCTAAGTCCCGTGACTTCGATTAGTTCTTCAAAATGCCTTTCGCCGTCGTGCAACGCGTCGAGTATCTCGTTTTGCACTATGGACAGTTCGATTGTTTTCTCGACTTTTTCTTCTCTTCGCACGCCCATCTGGTCAAGCACGTCTTCGGGCGATATGACGAGTGCGTGCGGCATTTCTCTAAGCAATTCGTTTCCGCCCGCGCTTTCTTCGTCGTACACGTTTCCGGGCACCGCAAAAATGTCTCTTCCCTGCTCGATTGCAAGTCTCATCGTGATGAGCGATCCGCTCTTTTTTGCCGCTTGCGGAAGAAACACCGCGTCTGCAAGTCCGCTGACTATGCGATTGCGCTCGGGAAAGTGATATTGAAGCGGTTTTGTGCCGAGCGGATATTCCGTGACGACCAAACCGCCGTTGGCAAGCACGCTTTCAAGAAGCGAACGATGCTCGGCAGGATACACGACGTCAAGCCCCGAAGCAAACACCGCAACCGTCGGCTTCGACTGATTTACGCAAGCAAGGTGCGCTATGCTGTCTACACCCCTTGCAAATCCCGAAATAACCGTAAGCCCCGCTTTTGCGAATTCTCTTGAAAACTCGTCCGCGACCTTTGCGCCGTATCTCGTGGGGCGTCTCGTTCCGACAACCGCAATGCTCTTTGCTCTCAGTGCGTCGAGATTGCCTTTTGCAAACAATCCGGTCGGCGCGTCGTATATGTCGAGCAACTTTTCGGGATACTCGTCGTCGTATCTCGTGATGAATTTCAAATCTCGTTTTTCAAGTTCCGCCGCAAGTTCGTCGGCTCTATCAAGAAGTTTGAAAAACTCCGTTGCGTGTTCATCCCCGAGCGTTTTGAAAACCGCGCGTCTGCCGCTTTCGCTTGCAAGTTCCGTTGCGTCTTCAAACTCGTCGAGAAGTGCCGTTCGTTTTTTATTCGACAATTCGCTCACGCTTTGCAACGCAAGCAAAATTTTCTTTCTTTCGTCCATATCTCTCCCCGTCAATGATACTTTCTGTCAAGTCCCCGGTATTGTATCGCTTCGCCGATATGCGCAGGCAAAATGTTTTCACTGCCTTCTATGTCGGCAATTGTTCTTGCCACTTTGAGTATGCGCGTCGTGCCGCGTGCGCTCAGATTGAGTTTTTCAAACGCCTTTTGCAAAAGTCTCTCGCAATCTTTGTCGATCACGCAATATTTGTTGAGTTCTTTCGCACCCATTTCGGCGTTTGTGAGTATGCCGTCTTTTTCAAATCTCTTGCGTTGAATAGCACGCACGCGGTTGATACGCTCTTTTATCTGCGCGCTCGTCTCGCCGCTCTTTTGAAAGCGCAATTCGTCGTACGAGATATTGTCCACTTCGATTTGCAAATCTATTCTGTCCATCAAAGGACCGCTGAGTTTTGAAACGTAATTGTGTATCTGCGACGGCGTGCAACGGCATATCTGATTTTTTGAGCCGTAGTTGCCGCAAGGACACGGGTTCATGCTTGCAATCAACATGAAATTTGCAGGATATTCGGTGGTTTGTTGCACTCTTGCAACCGTCACTTTTCTGTCTTCGAGCGGTTGGCGCAAAGTTTCAAGTGCGTGACGGGAATATTCGGGCATCTCGTCAAGGAACAAAACGCCGTGATTTGCAAGACTCACCTCACCCGGTCTCGCTTTCGCTCCGCCGCCTATCAGCGCAGGCACGGTCGTCGTGTGATGCGGCGTTCTGAACGGTCTCGTCGTCACTATGCCGACGTCCGAATCGAGTATGCCTGCGACGGAATGTATTTTTGTCACTTCCACCGCTTCTTCAAACGTCATCTCGGGCATAATCGTCGGGACGCATTTGGCAAGCATCGTTTTTCCCGCTCCGGGCGGACCTATCATAAGTGCGTTGTGTCCGCCTGCAACGGCAATTTCAAGCGCGCGCTTTGCAACGCTCTGCCCTTTTACGTCTGCAAAATCAACGCCGTAGCCGTGAGATACGCACGCACTCTCGTACGTGGAAGTCGGCACTTTCTCAAACACTACTCCCGAAAGCATTTCAACGACTTCACGAAGGTTGTTCAGTGCGTACACGTCTATGCCTTCTATGAAACTTGCTTCTCTTGCGTTTGCGGCAGGAATTATAAACTTTCTGTGCCCCGACTGCATTGCGGATATAAGAAGCGGCATTATGCCGTTTACGTGACGAAGTTCGCCGTCAAGCGACAACTCGCCGATAATCACGTATTGCTTGTACGCCTTGCTCTCTATCTGTCCCGTCGCCGCCATTATTCCGAGCGCAACGGGTAAATCGAACGTCGGACCTTCTTTTTTCGTGTCGGCAAAATAAACAGACTTATATAAATATATATGGGGAGAACGTTATGCTCGCAAAAATTTTAAGTTACGCTTTGGACGGATTGACCGGATACGCAGTGGACGTCGAGATCGACATCAACAGCGGTTTGCCCGGCTACGATATGGTGGGGCTTGCTTCCACGGCAACGAAAGAAAGCAAGGAAAGAGTGCGCTCTGCAATCAAGAACAGCGGATTTCAATATCCCGCAAAGCGCATAATCGTCAATCTCGCGCCTGCCGACACCAAAAAGGAAGGACCGGTGTTCGACCTTGCGGTCGCGCTCGGCATTATGGCGGCAACGGGGCAACTGGAAAACAAAGCGTACAAGCAGTATGTCATCATCGGCGAGTTGTCGCTCAACGGCGAACTTCGCCACGTCAACGGTATTATGCCGTTGCTCATATCCGCAATGCAAGCGGGACATCGCAAGTTTATCATTCCCGCCTCGAACGCAAGAGAAGCGAGTTTCATCGAGGGCATAGACGTTTACGCGCTCGAAACCTTGCGCGACGTCGTGGAAATGCTTTCGGGCGTGGTTTACGAAAAAGTGCCGTCGTCGACGTATGAATCCGCTTGCGAAAATCACGGCTACGGCGTTGATTTTGCCGACGTAAAAGGGCAGACTGTTGCAAAGCGCGCGCTTGAAATCGCGGTTGCGGGCGGACATAACGCGCTTATGATAGGACCGCCGGGGGCAGGTAAAACCATGCTTGCGAAATGCGTGCCTACCATTATGCCCGAAATGACGTTCGAAGAAGCAATCGAAGTGACGAAGATTCATTCGGTTGCGGGTATACTCGACAGCAACGTCGGCATAGTGACCACAAGGCCGTTCAGAACGCCGCATCACACGACCACCGTTCCCGCACTCGTAGGCGGCGGCGCAAAGGCAAAACCGGGTGAGGCGAGCCTTGCAAATCACGGAGTGTTGTTCCTTGACGAAATGCCCGAATATTCCCGTCACGCGCTCGAAACTCTGCGCCAGCCTCTCGAAGACAGACGCGTCACCGTGTCGAGAGTGCAACAAACGACGGAATATCCCGCAAACTTTATGCTCATCGCGTCTATGAATCCCTGTCCGTGCGGAAACTACGGCTCGAAAAATCAAATCTGCCGTTGCACGCCGTCGCAGATTCACAACTACGTGTCCAAACTCAGCGGTCCGCTTATGGACAGAATAGATTTGCAAATCGAAGTTGATAATATTTCGTACGACGAATTGCGCACCAAGCAAGAGGGCGAAACGTCGGCGGAAATCAAGAAACGCATAAACAGAGTTCGCGCTCTGCAAAGAGAGAGATTCGCAAATGACGGCATATCAACAAACGCCGAAATGGGTTCGAGAGAACTTGCAAAATACTGCCAAATCGACGAAAATTGCGAGAGCCTGCCCCAAACCGCGAACGGCAGCATCGCCGGAAAATATGAAAAAACTGCAGCCGTTTGATGCATC
>OQVU01000814.1_pt1 | contig 12152 bp, 10 predicted proteins | sample 1691611 | NCBI WGS metagenome assembly OQVU01 (sample SAMN03418272, study PRJEB22391) | human gut metagenome | biome: human-gut; feature: organic feature; material: feces | host: Homo sapiens | place: Tanzania | collected 2013-01
GTCGTCATAATCTCCTGGTCGTTCCCGGGATTCCAGCCGAGCAGAGCCAGGAAGTTATCTACAGCCTGCGGCAGATAGCCCTGCTCACGGTAACCGCTGCTCACTTCGCCGCTCTTGGGGTCGTGCCATTCGAGGGGGAACACGGGGAAGCCCAGCTTGTCGCCGTCCCTCTTGCTGAGCTTGCCATTGCCGATGGGCTTGAGCAGCAGGGTCAAGGCAGCGTGGTTCAACCACCAGTACCTGCTGCGTCAGGCCGACTCGGAGTGGGTTCCTGCCTTCGATGCTGTGCTCCGCCGTGAGGGCATCACCGCCACTGCCGGGCAGGAGGAGGCCGTCGTGCGCATGATGAAACTGAAGGTCATCGAGTATGCCGATGCGCAGGGCAACAAGCACAAGCGTAATGTGAGCTTCGTCACAGACCTGTGGCCCCTCACACGCTTCTTCTTCGTGGCCCCTGCGGAGTTTGACAAGGAAGACAAGTTTGTCCGCAAGAACTGGAAGGAGACCACAGCCCAGGAGATGGGCCAGCTGGCCGAGGTGCTTGCCAAGGTGGAGGACTTCAGCGTGGATGGCCTCAAGGCCGCTGTCGATCCCTGGGCCGAGACCACCGGTCTGCGTCCCTGGAATGCCTGGCGCATCTGTCTGGTGGGTGCCGGACAAGGCCCCGACATGTATGAGCTGGCAGCCTTCCTGGGCAAGGACGAGACCCTCCGTCGCATGAATCACGCCATAGAGACTCTCGGCTGATATGTATTCCCTGGCCATTTACCTCTATATGCTGGGCATCATCTTGGTGTCCCCTTTCCACCGCAAGGCCCGTGCCATGTTCAAGGGAAGGCTGAAGACCTACCTCACCCTGCGCAGGAAGGTTGATAAGAGCAAGCGCTATGTGTGGTTCCATGCCGCATCCCTGGGAGAGTTTGAGCAGGGACGCTCGCTCATGGAACGCTTCCGCAGCCAGCATCCCGAGTACCAGATATTGCTCACCTTCTTCAGTCCGTCGGGCTACGAGGTGCGCAAGAACTATGAGGGTGCCGACATTGTGTGCTATCTGCCAATGGACACCCCGGGCAATGTGGCAAGCTTCCTCCGCCTGGTGAAGCCCGAGATGGCGTTCTTCATAAAGTATGAGTTCTGGTACAACATGATACGTGCTTGCCACAAGCGCGGCATCAAGGTGTATAGCGTGAGCAGTATCTTCCGCTCCAACAAGGTGTTCTTCCGCTGGTATGGCTCGGGTTACTCGCGTGTGCTCAACCTCATCGACCACTTCTTTGTGCAGGATGAGGAGTCGGCCCGACTGCTTGCCACCAAGGGCATCAGGGACAATGTGACCATCGTGGGCGACACTCGCTTTGACCGCGTGCTGGACATCTGCCGCCGTGCCAAGGAGCTGCCCCTGGTGGAGAAGTTCGTCTCCAATGCCGACAAGGTGCTTGTGGTGGGCAGCAGCTGGCAGCCCGACGAGTCGCTCATCATCCCGTATTTCAACCAGCATCCGCAGCTCAAGGTCATCCTGGCGCCCCACGTCATCATATCAGAGAAAAATTATTTCTTGATATTAGGCTTCTGCAAGCCATATCCCTTGCGCTTATCTTCCAGCATAAGAAGAATGGAAATCAAGATAGCCACTACACCGAAACCGGCAAAGATAGTCATTGTCTCCGTATAGTCTATCACGCCATTAGCTGCCGTATTAGCCTGATTAACCTTACCAATCCAAACTGGAACAAGAGACAAGCCGATATTCTGAATATAGAAGATAAGAGCATAAGCAGAACCTAAGAATTTCATCGGGATAATCTTAGGTACGGATGGCCACATGGCAGACGGAACCAATCCGAAAGCAACACCTAAGATAAGCATCATGATGATAGCCACCACGTATGAATCCATTGGCAAAGCAAATACGATATGAACCAAGGTCAAGAGACAACTGCCGATAAGCATCAAGGTTGCACCCTTACCATATTTATCATATATACTACCAAAAAGTGGAGTCAGGATAATAGTACCATAAGGCAGCATAGCTGGAATAAAGCCAGCTACATCTTCACTTACTCCATACTTGAAAATCATCAACTTGGTAGCAAACTTCAGGAATGGGAACACACCTGCATAGAACATGAGGCAGAGCACTGCGACATACCAGAAACCTGTAGTCTTCACCAAACCAGCCAAATCAGAGAACTTGAATCCCTCTTCCGGTTCCGTTTCAACAGCAGCAACAGATGCATCTTCCTTCTTATCCATCACGCAATAAACAAGATAAACCATGATACCAGCACAAAGCAGGGCAAGACCTAAGCCTACAGAAGCAGAAACGCTACCCATCATCTTGGCAAACGGAAGAGAAGCACTCAAGGCTGCAGCTGTACCCAGACGAGCCAAAGCAACCTGCACACCCATCGCCAAAGCCATTTCGTGACCAGTAAACCACTTAGCAAGTATTTTGGTTACTGTAACTCCACAAATCTCACTACCTACACCGAAAATAGCAAAACCAGTAGAAGCAAGTACCACTTGGGTCTGATATTCACCAAAGAAAGGCACAGCGATAGTACCCGTAAACTGATTGCTAACCGCATACCATTTTACCAACGCACCAGCAAACATCAATAATGTAGCAATCACACCAGTAAAACGGATGCCAAACTTATCCAAGATAATACCACCAAAGAATAGGAGCAGAAGAAACACATTGAAGAATCCATATGAACCAGAAAAGAATCCATATTCATCTGATGTCCATCCGAGTCCCAAGCCGCCATCCTCTTTAGCAGCTGTCAAAAGCGGCTCCAATGGTGACATTACGTCTGTAAAAAAGTAGCCAAACATCATGGTGATAGCCACAATCAGTAAGGCTGTCCAGCGAGCAGACTTAGAGTCGCTCAATTTCTGTTGAAATTTTTCTGTAGTTGTCATTAATCTATATATTTATTATTTTCTCTTTACATCCTTGGTTTTTACGATATCAAAAAGATATGATACTTTGAACACAATCTGACCGAAATTACTTTTTCCAAAGAAATCCTTCTTGGATGAGCCATAGATGTTGCCCAGTCCATAGTAATAACGAGCCTCAGCCAGGAAATGTCCTACCTTCGGGATACTATATTCTGCACCTAAGCCTAAAGCTATACCATAGTCAAACTTATTCTCCACAGCCATCGTATCCTGCGCCATAATGTTGTTCACCCTGTCATTATCCGTAGCTGGCAGGTGTTTCGGATCGAAGTTGGTCTTCGTAGATTCACTGAGATAGAATCCGAACTGAGGACCCGCGTTAACGAAGATATTCAGTCCACGTGTTTCTCTACCCCATGCTAAATGTGCAAAGATGGGAACCTGAACATAACTGATGGTACGCTCGTATGCCATCGGTTCACCCGTATTGGTGATGATGACCGGTGCATTTTCGATATCCAGAATTTTCTCCTTCCATCCTGCCTGAGCGAAATTCACCTCTCCATAGACAGAGCAGATACTCTTGAAATATTTCTCGCAAACATATCTGAAAGAGAAACCACCGGTCAGTCCTCCATGTTGGCTTTGAGGAATACTGGGAGTAAAGCCCACGCTACTCATCAAGTAACCACCATTTACACCTATAGAGAAGTCATTGCGATGTTCTCCGATCTGAGCCTTTGCTGTCATACCGCCCAGCATCAGAAACATCACCAATATCTTAATTGCTTTCATTTACTTATCTTTAATATGTCACATTTAATAGGTTACCGCCTCTATCTGACGATTGAATGTATAATGGATCAACTGTAATATCTGATTACGGTAACCACCCTTTGAAGTCTTGACAAAATGCAGAGGAGTCTGCACAGGAGTATAGTTTACCTGCGTCATCTGCCCTGTGAAATTCTTGCCATACTTATTGACACCCTGAATGAAGAACATCGCCTGATCATAACCCGTAATGGCAAATCGGGGCATCGCTACCTGCATAGGTTGATGAAACCATGTATTGTATTTACTCTCCAAATCTATCGTCTTAGCAGAATTTGCATTATAATAGAATGTGGAAGGGATATAAGTATCATATTTATAGAAGCGGTCGAGATTGTACTTGGCATACATCAACCACTCGGTATAACCATAGAGGGAGATGTCAGCACCAGGATACTTGGCGGTAAACTCATCCAACTTATTCAAAACCTGAGTCAGTTGTGGCGAACGTCCCGTATTGAGTATCACTACATTTTGTTTGGAAGGAACAAACGACTTGGCAAAATATTCCAATGAAGAGTTAACGTTGGTCACACTATAAGTAATCTTTCTCTTCTCAAGTTCCTTGCGGAGACCAAAAGTAAAGTTACCTTTACGTGAAGTACTGTCATTGCAATCCACAAAGATAGGATGTACATTCTTAAAACGGTTTAGGAAAGCCTTGATGCTTGCATCATTGAGCGATTCCGGAGACTGATAAACTTGGAAGATTTCCTTGCAGCGATCCACCTGGTCACCATTGATAGAAAAAGGAATCACCATCTTGATGCCATAGGTCTTGCAGAAATCAGCCAATGAAGCCACCTGCTTGGTATAAAGCGGACCAAAGATAAGATCACACTGATTGGCACCTTCCTGTACTAAAGTAGTACGAATATCCGCATCAATAGGCACATTCCAGGCATGAATATTCGTAGAGATACCTTGCTGCTTCAATTTTTCGCAAGCCATCAGAATGCCACGATAGAACTCCACCATACGCTTGCCGTCACCATCTACATCATGAAGAGGAAGCATCACACCCACATTCACCGTATTGGCTTTCTTCTGAGGAGCCACCTGCTTCTGAGCCACATTGGTCTGAACAGCAACAGCTGTAGTAGCAGTATTCTTCTCGAAAGGAATAAAGATAGTAGCACCTTTTTGGAGCATATATCCTTCCTTCTTCATTTCCGGGTTGGCTTCCATCAGTTCAGGCAGACTCAGTCCATACTTATTGGCGATACCGAAAATCGTATCCTTTTTCTTTACCGTATAGATATCACGCCATTTAGTAGTCTGGCAGAACGCAGAGGCATTGAAAATAATCAATCCTATGCCCAACAAGATGTATCTCATTTTTTGTTTCATTTTTTTCGTTGATTTATGTTATTAATCCACAAAATTATGATTTCTTTTGCTTAATTTTATAATTTCATTTGCAAAAATACAAAAAAACTCTCATTCAACCATACTCTAATTCAGAAAATTGCGCTATCTTTGCAGAAATTTACATAAAGACATGAAAATAAAGACGAATTTCATATTATTATTGATGGTGTTTTTTGCCATGGCAACAACCAGTTTTGCAGACGATGCACCATCTATAGCCCCATCAGTCACCTATACAACCAGTGATGGTGAGACTAATGAGGACGCATCCTATTCAGGTTCCGCCCCTATCAAGGCTGCTTTCAAGGCAAACCCAACTGACATTTCTGGATGGACACCCTACTATGAGTGGCATATCTATCACGACAGCGATACGGAACCATATATAATAAGGTATGAAGAAAATACAGATCTTGAGTTTAATCAGTCTGGTCTGCATCGCATCATCCTCTATGCCAAATTCACGAAAGATGGTCAGGTTATCGAACAGAACAATGAGGATTCTCCTCTCACTCTTACCATCTCTGAAAGTTTCTTGCAGATGCCTAATGCCTTCTCACCAAACGGCGATGGTATTAACGATATCTACAAGGCGAAAGACGGATACCAGAGTCTGACCGAATTTCATGCATATATCTTCAATCGCTGGGGACAGAAACTTTATGAGTGGAATGACCCTGCAGGCGGTTGGGATGGCACCTATAAGGGTAAGCCTGTGAAAGATGGAGTCTATTTCTGCCTGGTCAAGGCAAAAGGAGCTGACGGCAAGACCTACAATATCAAAAAAGATGTCAACCTGTTGAGGGGCTACATCGAATCCGGTTCTACGGCCACGGAATAAACCCGAGAACAACAGGATTAGAAAGAAAGGAAATCATTCAAGTCGTATTTCCATAAAAAAGCCATATTTCCATAAAAAAAAGAAGTATTTCAAGAAGAGAAAAGCTTTTCAAGGAGCATTTCTATACAAAAAAATAGCATTTCAACAAGAATCAATTAACTTCAATGAATTCAGAAGAAGAAAAGATAAATGTGTGGGGAGCCAGAGTTCACAACCTGAAGAATGTGGACGTAGAGATTCCCCGCAACTCACTGACAGTAATTACAGGACTTTCCGGTTCCGGCAAGTCATCCTTAGCCTTCGACACCATTTTTGCCGAAGGCCAGCGACGCTATATCGAAACATTCTCTGCATACGCCCGCAATTTCCTGGGCGGCATGGAACGTCCTGATGTTGATAAGATAACAGGTCTCAGTCCTGTCATCAGTATCGAACAGAAGACTACCAACAAGAATCCTCGTTCCACCGTAGGTACAACCACCGAGATTTACGATTACCTGCGTCTGCTCTATGCACGTGCCGGTACTGCTTACAGCTATCATAGTGGCGAGGAGATGGTAAAATATACCGAGGAACAGGTCATCGACATGATTCTCAGCGATTATAAAGGTCATCGCATCTTCCTCCTTGCCCCACTCGTCCGCCAGCGCAAAGGACATTATCGCGAACTCTTCGAGAGTATGCGCCGCAAGGGATACCTATATGTGCGGGTTGATGGAAAATTTATAGAACTCGAAAGTGGAATGAAGGTGGACAGATACAAGAACCACAACATCGAGGTTCTCATCGACAAACTTGCAGTTCGCGATGACGACGAAGAGCGCATCCGCAAGAGTATCACCACAGCCATGAAACAAGGCGACGGCATGGTGATGGTCATTGATAAGGAGAAGGATGAATCCAAGATTTTCTCCAAGAGACTGATGGACCCTGTTACCGGAATGGCTTATCGGGATCCAGCTCCAAACATGTTTTCCTTCAACTCTCCCGAAGGAGCATGTCCACACTGCAAAGGTTTGGGAAAGGTAAACCAGATAGATCTCAAGAAGGTAATTCCAAACGAAGACCTCAGCATCTATGCTGGTGGAATAGCACCTTTAGGCAAATACAAAGATCAGAAGATTTTCTGGCAGATAGAATCATTGTTAGAGAAACATGATGCCACGCTCAAGACACCTATCAAGGACCTTGACGAAGACACCATGCAGGAAGTTTTATATGGTACACTTGAAAACGTAAAGATACCGAAGGAAAAGACAAAAACCTCTTCCGACTATATCTGTGCATACGATGGTGTTATCGACTATCTCCACAAAGTCATGGAGAATGATGACTCTACTGCAGGAAAGAAGTGGGCAGATCAGTTTATCTCCACCATAGATTGCCCAAAATGTCACGGTATGCGCCTGAAACAGGAGTCTCTCTCCTATCGCATCTGGGATAAGAATATCTCAGAAGTTGCATCCCTCGATATCGACGAACTGCTCGATTGGCTCGAACATGTTGAGGAACATCTACCGAAGATGAAAGCCAAGGTGGCTCATGAAATCGTAAAGGAATTACGTTCCCGCGTCACCTTCCTCCTCGATGTCGGTTTGAATTATCTCTCTCTCAACCGTCAGTCTGCTTCCCTTTCCGGCGGTGAAAGCCAGCGCATCCGACTTGCTACGCAGATTGGCAGTCAGTTGGTCAATGTACTCTATATCCTCGACGAGCCAAGTATCGGATTGCATCAGCGTGATAACGAGCGCCTCATCAACAGTCTGAAAGAACTTCGCGACATCGGCAATACCGTCATCGTAGTAGAACATGATCGCGATATGATGCTTGCAGCCGACTGGATAGTAGATATCGGTCCGAAGGCAGGACGCAAGGGAGGCGAAGTTGTCTTTCAGGGCACACCAGCAGAAATGCTGAAGACCCAGACTATCACCGCGCAATATCTGAATGGCAAGACGGAAATCGAAGTTCCTGCGAAGAGACGTGAAGGCAATGGTAAGAGTATTATCATCCGAGGCGCAAAGGGCAATAACCTGAAGAATGTAGATATCGAGTTCCCACTCGGCAAACTCATTGTGGTAACAGGTGTCAGCGGATCGGGCAAATCAACACTCGTCAATGAGACGCTTCAACCGATACTCTCTCGCCATTTCTACCGTTCGCTCAAAAAGCCGATGCCATACGACAGTATCGAAGGCATAGACAACATCGATAAGGTGGTCAATGTTGATCAGAGCCCTATCGGTCGTACCCCTCGCAGTAACCCAGCTACCTATACAAACGTGTTCGCTGATATCCGCACACTCTTTGCCGGTTTGCCGGAAGCCAAGATACGCGGTTACAAATCTGGTCGTTTCTCTTTCAATGTTAGTGAAGGCCGCTGTCAGGCTTGTAAGGGAAATGGATATAAGACCATTGAGATGAACTTCCTACCGAATGTATATGTACCATGCGAGGTTTGCCACGGCAAGCGATACAACCGTGAAACTTTAGAGGTAAGATATAAGGGAAAGAGTATTGCAGATGTGCTTGACATGACCATCAATCAGGCTGTAGAATTCTTCGAGAACGTACCGCAGGTTCTTCAGAAAGTCAAGGCTTTGCAAAGCGTCGGACTCGGATATATCAAGTTAGGACAAAGTTCCACTACCCTCTCTGGCGGTGAAAGTCAACGAGTAAAACTTGCCACAGAGCTTTCCAAGCGTGATACTGGCAAGACCCTCTATATCCTGGACGAGCCTACTACCGGACTCCACTTCGAAGACATCCGCATCCTGATGGATGTATTGGAAAAGTTGGTAGATAAAGGCAACACGGTACTGATCATCGAGCACAACCTCGACGTCATCAAGTTGGCAGACTATATCATCGACATGGGACCAGAAGGCGGACGAGGAGGCGGTCAGTTGCTTTGTGCAGGAACCCCAGAAGAAGTAGCCAAGAGCAAGAAAGGATTCACTCCAAGATTTCTGGCAGAAGAACTCAAGAGAGAAAAGAAATAAGATTATCAACACTATATTTTAATAAAAAAAGATTGCTTTATGGATAAATTACCTATGAATGATGTGCCGATGCTGGTAAGCGCAATCAACTTCCTGCTTCGCGACCATGAGTTTGATACATTGGATGAGATTTGCTATCATTTCCATGTAAACCGTGCCGATCTGGAAGCTAAAATGGCAACCCAGGGTTTCGAATGGTCAGAAGAGCAGAAAAAGTTCTGGTAAAACGGCATCAATTAGCATTATTATGCAAGAAAAACTCAGATAATTTATTTTATCTGAGTTTTTTTATGTACTTTTGCAGCCACAATAATTATCTCGGAAAGAGATCAGTTTAATAAACAAGAAAAACGAACAAGAATAAATAAAAAAAATAAAATAAGACATGACTGCAAACTTAACAAAGCGACCCTTGTTTCGAGAGATTCAAGACTATGTATTCATCGCCATCGGCATGATTTCCTATGCCATCGGCTGGAATGTATTTCTCCTTCCTACCAACGTAACAGCCAGCGGCTTACCTGGTATCTCCTCTATTATCTATTGGGCCACAGGATGTCCAGTACAAATACCTTATTTTATAGTCAATTCCTGTCTTATCGTAGCAGCTTGGATCATTCTCGGCAAGAAGTTTTGCATGAAAACCATCTATGCCGTAATCGTGGTAACCCTTCTCACCTCTTATTTTTCACACCATACAGAGAATCTGCATCTTCTCCAGAGCCAACCGCTTTGGGCAGCATTCTTAGGAGCGGTATTTTGCGGATGCGGTATCGGACTCGGTTTCTCTGCGGGCGGTTCTACGGGAGGAACAGATATCGTAGCAGCCATTGTCAACAAATATCGCGACATTTCTCTGGGCAGAGTCATCATGATATGTGATATTTTCATCATTTCCTCCAGCTACTTTGTTGTCCACGACTGGGAGAAAGTACTCTATGGTTATGTAGTACTTTATGTTCAGGCTTTCTGTATCGACCAGGTGGTCAACAGTCGTCGCCGAAGCGTACAGTTCTTTATCATTTCCAAGAAATATCAGGAGATAGGCAAGCGTATCAATACAGATGCCGATCGTGGAGTAACTGTAGTAGATGCCTCCGGTTTCTATTCCGGTCAGCAAGTAAAGATGCTCTTCGTACTGGCCAAGCAGCGCCAGTCACAAACCATCTTCCGCCTCATCGAAGAGATAGACCCTCACGCCTTTGTAAGTCAGAGTGCCGTGATTGGCGTATATGGCGAAGGCTTCGACCAGATCAAGGGTAAGATTAAGAAGAAAGGCGAAGAAGGGAAAGAAGAAGAAATAGAAGGGAAATAATTTCCAAGCAAAACATTTGGATGTTACAACAGAAAATCGTATCTTTGCAAAGGTTTCCTCAATAAAATAGCGAGGAGTTGTAAAAACAGAAGAAATCATGGAAGCAATCAAGAGATTACCAGTAGGAATATCTGACTTCAAGACATTACAGAGAAGTCATAAATATTTTGTTGACAAAACAAAGTACTTGCCAATATTGGAGGAAATTTCAAATTTTCTCTTTTTAATACGACCACGTCGTTTTGGCAAAAGTTTGTTTTTGTCAATGGTAGCCGATTACTTCGATTGCGCCAACAAGGATATAGAGTCAGAATATAAAGGCACTTGGATAGAAAGCCATCCTTTAGAATCCAAAGGAAAATTCCAGATTTTGCAATTTGACTTTTCACAAGTATTGGACAAAATTGAAAATCTTGAGGACGATTTCAATACATATTGTTGCAGTTGTCTGAATCAATTTATTCAAAAATATCAGGACTATTATACCCCTGACACGGTAGAATGGGCTTTAGCAGCCACCACTTCCAAGGATAAGATCAACATTCTTGCCAAGGAAGCCAAGGAACGTGGCTATCATCTCTACCTTATCATTGACGAATACGACAACTTTACCAATACGGTACTCAATGAGTTGGGCAAGGATACCTACCACAATATGACACATAGTAGCGGTTTTTATCGCAGTGCATTCAAGATATTCAAGCCAAACTTTGAGCGTATCCTCTTTATGGGTGTCAGTCCTATCACTCTCAACGATTTGACCAGCGGCTTCAACATTGCCACCAACATCAGCCTACACCCATGGTTTAACATGATGTTAGGCTTTAGCGAAGAAGAAGTACACCAGATGATATCCTACTACATATCCATAGGACTCATCAAGACGAGCGATTCTGCAAATGAAAACATTGATGAAGAAGAAAGGATCAACAAGATAATAGCAGAGATGAAACCATGGTACGATAACTACTGCTTTTCAGAAGACAGATATAATATCGATCCGAGCATGTATAATAGCAACATGGTGCTCTATTATCTCAACAACCTCATCACTACAGGCAAAGCCCCCAAGGAGATGGCAGATCCAAGTTGCCGAACAGACTATGCAAAGTTAAAGAACCTTGTTCGTCTGGACCGTTTGGACGGTGACCGCAAGGGAGTCTTGATGAAGATAGCCGAAAAAGGCTACATTGATGCCCCAATAGCAGACTCATTTGCAGCAGAAGAAGTAATGAATCCTGATCGTTTCGTCAGCCTGTTATATTATTATGGCATGTTGACGATAGGTGGCACCGATCTTGATGCCCTTCATCTTGTGATTCCTAACAATACCATCCGTAAGTTGTATTACGACTTTCTGGTAGAACAATACCAGTCACTACACGGTTTGGATCTCAATGACTTATCTGCTATGTATCGTAAAGCGGCACAAGAAGGAGAATGGCAACCTTTATTTAAATATCTTTCCAGTTCATATTGGAAGGACAGTAGCATCAGAGATAGCATTCAAGGAGAGCGTAACATACAAGGTTATTTCAATGCCTACCTTCACCTATCAAAACTCTTCATAGCGCATCCTGAGATAGAGGCAAATCATGGCTATTGCGACTTCTTTCTTTTAGCAGACACCAAGAAATACCCAACATTGCGTCATAGCTACATTATAGAGTTGAAGTATTTTAATTCTAAAGCAACAGTTGAAGAAGTAAAGATAATCAAGGAACAAGCCCTGGAGCAATTGAAAAAATACATTACAGACTCGAATATACAAAGTCTATCTGTAGGAACACAACTACACGGAATATATCTAATATTCCAACAAGGTAAGACAACAGAGATTGGAGAGATAAAAACATAAGCAAAACGAGCGGAAGAAATCAAA